>Ga0302319_10004578_pt1 | contig 28272 bp, 22 predicted proteins | sample Bog_T0_2_FD_203319 | JGI IMG/M metagenome (GOLD analysis project Ga0302319, IMG submission 203319) | Peat permafrost microbial communities from Stordalen Mire near Abisko, Sweden - Bog_T0_2 | ecosystem: Environmental > Terrestrial > Soil > Wetlands > Peat | place: Sweden: Abisko, Stordalen Mire... | reverse complement strand
GCAGCCCCGAATCCCTCGCGAGCGAATTACGTTGGCTGTCCCAGTGGTTTTCCCCGCAGCCGAATGCCCTTACCGCTAGAACGAAAGGTGCAGCGCCAACTGCAAGAAGCGCGAACTGCCGATCGTATGTTGAATAACGCCCAAGCTCCCCTCCGGCGGGTAGACCGGCGGTGCGCTATAGCCCGCAAAGAAAACGACGTCGTTGTTAGGCGTATCGAAATCGGGGTGATTGAAAAGGTTGAACGCATCGAAGTTAAAGCGCAAACGCACACGTTCACTAACGGCGAATTCCTTCGAAAGACTCGTATCGAAGCGGAATTGGAAAGGACCGCGGAACAAGTTGCGCCCGGAATTGCCATATACTGATTCATAGGGGTCGTCGAGCGGCACACCGTTAGTGCCGGGAGTGACAAACGTGGGAGCAAAGGAGTTAGCGTTTAACACCGGCTTGCCCGCATTCACACCCAGCGTTCCTTGCAACTGAGCTTGCGAAGCACTGACACCGGCTTTTAGCGGTACAATCGGATTACCGATTTCGTCGTCGGTGCCGAAGTAGAGACTGCCCACAGAGCCTGAGTAGTCATAGACGCTGTAGGGTTGGCCGCTTTGTGCCACCGTCTGGCCACCCAAACGCCAGCCGTTGATCACTTGTCCGAGCGCCTTGCTTGTTGTCATTTTCGGCAGGTCGTAGGTGAAGTTGACCAACAGCACATGCGTCTGGTCAAAATCGGCTGACGCATAGTTTGAGCGCGGATAAAGCGGGTTGTTGCCCGTAAAGAAAAGGCCCAGGCCGCTTTGTTCGTCCAGCGCGTGTGAGTAAGTGTAGGAGGCCGTAAACTGCAAGCCGTGCGACAGACGCTGGCGCGCTTGTAGTTGCAGTGCGTTGTAGTTGGAAATGCCTTCAGCCTTGTACAGCACCGAATTCATGTCGTAGCCGATGTACGGCACGCGGACCGGGGCATTGCCTGAGTATTCATTAGTTGAGATCGGTTCGTCCGCGGGCGTGTCGTAAAGAACCCCGCCATAAGAGGAGGTCTGGCCGTTGATTGGATTGCTCGCTGTAGCAATGTTCGGCTGATTAAACGGAATCGGCAAGATGTTGTGCAAGCTGTGGTTGCCAACATAGCCCACGCTTATTAGCAGGCTGTTGCTCATTTGATATTGGATATCGAACGTCCAATTCTCCGAATAAGGCAGCTTGTTGTTGATGTCATAGCCGCCGAACAGGAACGGCCCAAACAGGTTGCCTGCCGGGAAAGCGCCAGATTCAGTTTGGCTCAGATTAGGCAACAACGCTTGAAAAGCAGCCGGGCTGCCAGGAGGCGCAGCCGGAGCCGTTGTACCGAACGGAGTGGCGAAGGTGGCGCCTTTAGCCGCAAAGATCGGAGTGACAAACGGCGGCGCCAGAGTCACGCCGAACGGTCCGTTGAAACCGCCGCCGGCGCTAGGCGATAAATAGGAAAAGAATTCGCCGCGATCGGCATACAAACCAAAACCGGCGCGCACAGTCATTTTTTTCAAAGGCGTCCACGCTACGCCAAGCCGCGGAGCGAAAATCCACTGCGGCTTCGTCATCAGCGTGTCGTTCGCGCCTTTCGTTCCGAATTGCGAGTTGTTGCCGGCGAACTCAAGACCGGACCCGGTAATCGTGTCGGTAGCGGCGTTATAGGAATACAGGTTATTGTTAAAGCCTGTGAGGCGTCCATATTTTTCGGACAACGCGCCGTCGTTGTCCCAACGCAATCCCAGGGTCACGGTTAGATTGCTTTTCACTTTGTAGTTATCGTTGATGAACGCGCCGATTGTATCCGAGCGGTAGTATCGGTCGGCCGATCCTGAAAATGCCGCGGAATAGGTTCCCGTTCTGACCGCACCCTCGATGAAGTTGACGAACGTTTTGAAATCGATAGTGTCGTCGGAGGTGTTGTTGTTGATGATGTTAAGCTGCGTGTGGTCCCACTGGCCCCCGATAGCGATGGTGTGTTTACCCTTCACCCAGTTCATGGTGGAACCATATTCCCATTGGTTTTGATACATGCCGGCGTTGCCGAAACTCACGCTGCTGCCGAATTGCAAGCCTTTGGCAATAGTCGGGTCGGACGTCGTCATTTCAATTTGCGGAAAGGTGTTTGATCCCAGCAGATTCATGCCAAAATCAGACGGCGTGAAGGCTTGTCCGGTGTGTGAGTACGCTTCCATGCGCGTGAACCCAATGTGCTGTTGCCAGGTAAGGCTGGGCGTTAGGATCACCGAATTATCGATCGAGCCAACCTGGCTGCCGGCGGATAGCTGTTGCGGGAAGCCAAGCGACGTTCCCACTGCGCCGAAGGGGTTGGTAGTGGGGTTTTGCTGAACGTAGTATTTGCCGCTCAAGCGGTCTTTCTCACTAACTACGTAGTCGAAATTGGCAATGCCCTGATCGACATTCGACGTGGCGTTCGGACCTTGTGTAACAGCGTCGTAACCCAACGCCTCGGCTTGGGCGGCGTTGGTGATTTGCGCGCTGGGAATCAGGTATTGGCCGTTCGGCAGTTTGGCATTCAATAGCGACGAGGCCACCGGACTAATTTGACTGGCGGAGATCGTGGTACCAAAGGTGCTCTTAATAGCGCCGATAAGACCTGCCGTGCTGCGGTCGTTCGTGAGCCCCAGCGGCACGGTCACATCTTTGGTGGAATCTGACGCGTCGGCAATGCGCACGCCCTGGTAGGAGAGGAAGTAGAAAAGTTTGTCTTTCTTGATAGGTCCGCCCACCGTGCCGCCGAATTGGTTGCGGTTCAGGAACGGGTCTTTATCAAGGATGGCCGGCGAGGCGTTATAGAAAAACGGCGCAGCGTTCATCACGCTGTTCTGAAAGTATTCGTAGGCCGTGCCGTGGATGGCATTGCCGCCTGATTTAGTGATCACGCCGATATGCGCGCCGCTGTTGGCGCCTTGCGTAGCGTCGTACATGGCAGAGTTCACGCTGATTTCTTGAATCGCGTCCACCGGCGGAGTCGGTAGCGCCTGACCTATCGCAGAGTAGACGGATGTGCTGGTTTGGATACTGCCGCCCGCGCCAAAGTTTTGGCCCGTGTTGAGAACGAAGCGATTTTCACCAACTTGACTGGTGGAATTGCCGTTGAAAAGGTTGTTGGTGCTGATGCCATTCAGCGAAAAGCTATTGCTCGTATCGCGCTGGCCGTTGGAGAATATAGCTTGATTGCCAAGGCCGGAGTTGCTACCCGCACCCGCCAGAAAATCAGCGTGAACGCCCGGGCTTAAGATGGCCAACTGCGTAAAGCTGCCCGTGCCAAGCGGCGTTTGTTGAATAGTCAGTTGATCGACGACGTAGCCATTGGTCGTGTCTACCTGATTCATTAATGGCGTGGATGTCACTTCAACGGTGCTGCTGACAGCGCCGATTTGTAGGGTGGAATCCACCGTAGTGGTGCGATCGGAGTTGACCAAGACCTGCGTATGGATTTCTTTTTGAAAGCCGTTTTTCGTGAAGCTCAGTTCATACATGCCAATGGGGATGTTTTGAACTGAATAAGAACCGTTCGACTGCGTGTGTTCGGTGATTTCCAGGTTGGTGGAAATGTTATGAGCCACAACTGCGGCATCGGGGATGACAGCGCCGGAAACATCTTTCACGGTGCCGGTAATCGCGCCCAAGGTTTGTTGGGCGATGGCTGGCGCACAGAACGACAGCGCCGTCAGAGAAAGCGCGAGGATTCGACCTCGCCCCATAAGAAGCTCTTGATTCCGCATAAAGTTTCCTCCTACCAAAGACTTGACTGGACGAACAATTGCGATGCGCGAACGCGGCGAGATCGATCAAACCAGTATAGATGTGATTATTGACGTACCCAACGCGCGATGATCAGTTTATGAGCCTTGATGCTTTTCGCTGGCTGCTGGGAGGAGTGATGCTCCTCGAATTGATGTTGGGTATTTTTCTGTCGAACGGCGCCGGGCTCGGCGTGTCAGCGGAGTGGGCCAACGAAGCCTATCAGTTCGCGGCTGGTAGCAGTGTTTGGAGTTTGGGATTGGCGGTGCTGAATATCTGTTTGTATGCCGGATTGATGAAGGCAACCAAAGCTAGCACCGGCAAGCCGGTCATAGGCGTCTTTAAGCGCTGGCTTGCCTTTTGGATCGATTTTGTCTGGGTCATGTTTTCCGTATCACCGGTCCTCGGGTTGTTGCCCGTGTTCCTGGAAGCCAAACACACCGGGCACTTCGTTTGGTCGTTTGAACGCAGTACGCGTGCACCCACAGATATTCCGGTCGCGATTTTTGCCGGCATTGTGCTTTTCGGCGCTTTGTTGTTTTACTTCGCGATTCCTATACTGTGCGCGCGTCCGTCGCCCGGCGCGTGCTTGCTTGGCTATCAAGTTTTGCCGGCAGAGCAGGAATCTTTGACGCTGGGACGAGCGATGCGCCGTTCGCTCATGGGCTTCCTCGCGGTTTGTTGTGCTCCGCTAGCGCCGTTTGTCGACGGTACGAATTTGCTCAAAGTTTGGCTTGACGATAGGTTTGGCACCCGGACCGTGACGCTGAAATCCTGAGTGCTCGCGGTCACGAGCCAGTAAAAATGACAGGGTCTAGTGCGGTCAAGTCACCACAGTTTTCAATTAAGCCCAACAAAAATGTGTCAAATATGCCACAGAGAAACCGACCCAACTTCTTTGTAATCAAATGATTAGCCGTGCCAAAGCCGATTGCTGATATGCTAATAGGGCATCACATGCCCTACGAAACTACGATTGCCAGACCCGTAGCAGTGGAAGGGATCGGCCTGCATCATGGCGCTCCCGTTAAGTTGAAAATCAAGCCAGCGCCTCCCGCGACCGGCATCGTATTTATACGAACCGATCTGGACAACACAGCAATCCCCGCCAGTTGGAAATTCGTGGAGCGCGTCAGCTATGCCACCAGTCTGATGCATCCTAAGGGTATTTTCATCTCCACCACCGAACATTTGCTCAGCGTGCTCTACAGCATGGGGATCGACAATGCCTTCGTTGAGCTGGACAATTTAGAACTGCCGATTCTGGACGGCAGCGGATTGCCGTTTGTGCAACTGTTGCAGCAAGCGGGGCGTAAGGAATCGCGCCGTCCACGCCGCTATCTAAAAATCATCAAGGAAGTGCGGCTGGAATCGGGCGGCAAATCTGTCGCCATCTTGCCGTCCGACCGTTTCAGCCTGCGCTGCCACAACTACTTCAAGCATCCGCTGGTGGGCGAACAGAGTTTGGAAATTGATGTTACGCCCGAGGTTTACGCCCGTGAGATTGCGCCGGCCCGCACATTTGGCTTCGAATACGAACTAGATCAAATGCGCGATCAGGGCCTGATTCGCGGCGCTTCTCTCGAAAACGCCATTTGTTTTACTCGCGATGGAGTCGCCAATCCAGGCGGCTTGCGTTTCCGCGACGAATGTTGCCGCCACAAAGCGCTCGATTTGCTTGGCGACCTCGCCCTCATTGGCCGTCCCTTGCTAGGCTGCGTGGTCGCTGAAAAAGCCGGTCACGCCTTGCACGTACAATTAGTGAATCAGATTATGTCCGACCCATCTCTCTATGAGGTTGTGACACTGGAGCGGCAGCCCGCCACCCGCTATCCGCAGAGTGTCATGACGGCGCCCGCCTACTGAGCAATCCCTTGCTCCGTCTGCCTAATTTAATTTCGCTCCTGCGGCTGGTGGCTGCGCCCTTCGTGGCGTGGTTGCTTTATGCCGGCCGTTTTCGTGAGGCTTTGTTTTTGCTGCTCGCCGCTGGCCTGACTGATTGGCTTGACGGTTATGCCGCGCGCAAGCTCGGCATGATTAATCATCTGGGCGTTATTCTCGATCCGCTGGCAGACAAGGTCCTCATGGTTGTGGTGTTTATCAGCCTTGGTCTGCTGCAACTCATTCCCTGGTTGTTGTTCATCATGGTGGTCGTGCGCGACTTGGTGATTGTGACGGGCGCTCTGCTGCTGCGCATTCTCCGCAATCGGCGCGAGTTCCGGCCGTCGATGATGGGCAAGGTTAGTACTTTTTTTCAAATTGTACTGGCACTCCTGGCGGTTGTCTATGCAGCCTTCCCCTATCAATTCATTAACTGGCTGAAAATCACGGGCGTAATTTTAACCGCAATTTTTACTCTTTGGAGCGGTGCTGATTACGTGCGGCAAGGAATTCAGATGGCGAAACTCCCCGCGCTTGAACCAAATGAGGCACAATAGGGGAAGACTGGGTTAGAAACCCTAGCTGCACGATTGACGGAAGTAGTGTGGAAGAGTAGCCTAAAATCATGGAGCCTAACGTAGAGACATTTATACCGTCGCGCCAGTATGCGCGCTTCGGTTGGGCAGCGTTGGCTGGCTCCATGGTTTGCGTGTTGTGCGGCTTCGGCGCACCGCTGGCCTTTATTCCTGCACTGTTGTGCATTCTGACCGCCGCCGCCATTTTTTGGCTGGCCGCCCGTCCACCAATCCGTTTGGGAGAGACACAGTTCAATATTGGCGAGCGTTGCGTAGCTTGGCGGGAAGTACGCGAAATCAATCGCAGCCGCTTCAATAACGCCGGTTTTATCTCGCCGCTGATTTTGCATCTGAAGCTCACCAACGGCCGTTCGAGGCTGCTGGTGTATCCAGGAGAGGCAGACCGCGTAGAACGGTTGCTCAAGATGTTGCGGAAGCATTCCCATTTGGCTAGTTTCGACGGGGTTCCCTATCGAGATTATTGGATGTGGAACGATCCTGCCGGCGATGAAGATCGTCCGGCTTTACCACCAGCTTCCGCGCCGCCCGTTCATCTTTTCAGCCGGGAAGACGAAGAAGAAATCGAACGCCTGTACCAGAAGCTGAAAACCGTTGGCCGGCTCGATTCGCGTAGTTCCAAAGATTCGCCTAATCCAAAAGACAAGGATTAAGATCGGGCGTTGCGACAATCCTTTGGGCCTCCGCGGCGCAAGCGTGGGTGCTTTCTTCCTCTAGCTCTTCTCTTAATGGCGATTGTGGCTGTCGTATATCTGGCATCGACACCCCTTCTAACGGCGCTCGGCGGCCTTCTGATTGAAGATGACGGGCTGCGTAAGGCCGATGCCATTCTGGTCTTAGGCGGCGACCGGTACGGCGATCGAACACTCAAAGCTGCCCAACTGGCCAAAGACGGTTATGCCCCGATTGTCTTTGTCAGTGGTCCTCCGCGACTTACGGGATATGAGTCCGACGATGAAATACAGTTTGCCGAAACGAAGGGTTATCCCGCGTCCTTGTTTAAACCGGTTCACTTACCGGAAGAAGCGGAATCCACTCGTACCGAAGCTCGCTTTGTAGGGCAAGTCCTCAGGGATCAGGGCATAAAAAGTATTTTGCTGGTCACCAGCAACTTCCACACGAAGCGGGGAGCCAAGCTGTTTCGGCAAGAGAATCCAACTCTCTCTGTGACAGTCATCCCTTCGATTGATCCTTATTTCACGCCCAGCACTTGGTGGAAAACGCGCCCTGGTGAGAAGACGTTTGTCTATGAATGGATGAAGACCATTTCGGTCAAGCTCGGGATTTGAGACGATGCTGAAGTCTCTCTCCACGGTTTGGCCTTACCTGCGCCGCTATCGGCGCGGCCTCGGTCTGGGCATCGGTTCGCTGATGATGAAGGCACTCCTAGCTTCCGCTCTACCGCTGGTGACGCGCCAGGGAATCGACTCGTTAAGCGCCGGCTTCCGCGTCAGCAGTGTGCTTTGGTTTGCTGCCCTCTTAATCGCTGTAGCACTGCTCAAGGGGGTTTTCCAATATTGGATGCGCGTGATTATCATCGGAATTTCGCGCGATATCGAGTTTGATTTGCGCAACGATTTGTTCCGCCACTTGGTTGGATTGTCGCAGGACTTCTATGCGCGCTTTCGCACCGGCGATATCATGGCCCGCAGTACTAACGACCTGAACGCCGTCCGTATGATGCTGGGACCCGGCATTATGTATTGGGCGGAAACCAGCCTGACATTCGTGCTTTCTGTCGCCGTAATGCTGCATACCAACGCGCAACTGACGGTCATGGCACTTCTGCCCGCACCGCTAGTGTCGCTGGCTGTCATCTTCTTCGGACGCCGTATTCACAAACGCTTTGAACACATCCAGAGCATGTTTTCCGATATCAGCAGCCGGGTGCAGGAAAATTTGGCCGGTGTACGCGTCGTACGCGCCTATGCGCAAGAGAAAGCGGAAGTGGAGCAGTTTGAGCAACTCAATCTCGGTTACATACGGGAGAATGTCGGTCTGGCCCGCTTACAAGGATTTTTCAGCGCCTTGTTACAAGCCTTCATCGGCCTGACCTTCGTGTTGGTGCTTTGGAGCGGCGGACGGCAAGTGCTCGCGCACCGCATCACCATTGGCAGTTTTGCCATGTTCAACATGTACATGGGCATGCTGATCTGGCCGATGATCGCCTTTGGCTGGGTCGTCAATCTTATGCAGCGGGGAACAGCCTCCTTGAACCGCATCAATGAAATACTGCACCAAAAACCGACCATAGCGCGCCCGGCTGGGACGGTGGAAACCGCCAAAACCCGTCCCGCCGATATTCGTTTTGAGGAAGTAACGGTTGCGTTCGCCGGCCGCGAGGCACTGAGTAATCTGAGCTTGGCGATTGCCGAGGGCGAAACAGTCGCCATCGTCGGCCAGACAGGCAGCGGCAAAACCACGCTCGTCAATTTGATTCCGCGGCTCTTCGATCCCACTCACGGTGCGGTCAAGGTTGGCGGCGCTGATGCGCGAAGTTACGATCCGCAGGAACTGCGTCAGGAAATCGGTTTTGTCCCGCAAGAGACGTTTCTGTTTAGCGCTTCGCTGGCCCAGAATATCGCCTGGGGCGAGACGACAGCCACGCGCGAACAGATCGAGTGGGCGGCCGATGTCGCGGGACTGGCCACTGACATCGAATCGTTTCCGAATGGCCTGGACACCATAGTCGGAGAACGCGGCTTGACGCTCTCGGGCGGCCAGAAGCAACGCACTGCCATTGCGCGCGCCATTTTGCGCAATCCGCGCATCTTGATTCTAGATGATGCTTTATCGAGTGTCGACACCGTCACCGAAGAGAAAATCCTGAGCCAACTGGCTGGTCTCATGCACGGCCGGACCACCATTCTGATTTCGCACCGCGTCTCTACCGTGAAGAATGCCGACCGCATTGTCGTATTGAACAAAGGACGTGTGGTAGAAATTGGTACGCACAGCGAACTGCAGGCACGGGGCGGCTACTATGCCGACTTGTACCAGAAGCAGTTGCTGGAAGAAGAATTGGAGTCAATCTGAAAGCTATGTCTGATTTGAAATTAAGCCGCCGTTCCTTGCTCGCCGCCGCTCCTGTCGTTGCGTTGGCCGGCAGCCTCAGGGCTCAAGAATACGAAATCCGTGGCGCCGACATCAAACTCGGCATTGCGTCCTATTCCTTCCGGAAGTTCTCGCGCACGCAGGCTATCCAGATGGCGAAGGAACTGGGCACGCCTTATCTGAACGTTAAAGACTTCCATCTGAAACTGGACGCTTCGCCGGAAGAAATCGACGCGGCCAAGAAGGAATTTGCCGATGCTGGCCTCATTCTGGTAGGTTGCGGCAATGTCAGTTTCGCGAAAGACGACGAGGCCGACATCAAGAGCAAGTTTGAATACGCCAAACGCGCCGGCTTCCCGTTGATTGTCTGCGCGCCGACTGAGGAAACTCTGCCTAAGCTGGAGAAATACGTCAAAGAATACAACATCAAAATCGCGGTTCACAATCATGGGCCCGAGGATAAGCACTTCCCCACGCCGCAAAGCGTTCTAAAAGCCGTCAAGGGCATGGATCCGCGTTGTGGCCTTTGCATGGATATCGGTCATACCTCTCGCACCGGCGTTGATATTGTCGAATCGATTAAAGAAGCCGGTCCGCGGTTGCTCGACATGCATACGAAAGACTTGGCTGATCCAAAGGTTCGCGAGAGCCAAGTGGCCGTCGGCGATGGCAAGCTGCCGATTGCGCGCATCTTCGAACAACTCATCAAAATGAAGTACAACGGCTGCGTGAATCTGGAATATGAGATTCAAGATGACGCGCCGATGCCGGGGATGATTAAGAGCTTTGCCTACATGCGCGGAGTTCTAGCGGGCTTGCGAGTCGGCGCATAATCGCGATCACAGAGGTCTGCGAAAAAAGATAATGTGCTGCCAGGGGAGTTTATCTACCACCTTTTCAAAGGTGAAACCCTCCGGCAGCACTTCGGCTTTCACTTCGTTCACGCTCATCTTATGTTCAGGCCTGATGGGCACATTTGGGTCTTCCTTGCGGTATTCCAAAAGCACCAATTCGCCGCCGGGTTTAAGGCTTTCGCGAATGCCATCCAGCATTTGCTGAGGCCGCGAGAACTCGTGATAGACATCCACCAGAATTACTAAGTCCAGCTTCCCGGCCGGCAGTTTCGGGTCGCTATCGCTGCCTAGAACCGTGACAATGTTATTGACGTGCGCCTCGTTAGCTTTGACGGTGAGCCTTTGCAGCATGCCGGGTTGAATATCGTTCGCATAAACGATACCTTCCGGGCCCACGAGCTTCGCCATACGGATGCTGTAGTAACCGGTACCAGCTCCCACATCGCCAATCATCATGCCGGGTTTAAGATTAAATTGAGCAATGGCTTTCTGCGGCTGTTCTTCTTTCTCGCGCGTTTCACGATCAAGCCACTCGGCTCCGCCAACGCCCATAACCGGCGCGATAGGACGGCCCGTTACCGGATGAACGCCTTGCGCCTCGCTTTTGCCCACGCCGCCCAGCAGCAATATCAGACTGATCGCCGCCATGGCGTGACTCATCGGGTACTGCCGCACTCGCTGTCTCATTTGTGGTTTGACGCCGTTTTTCGCCTAATTGTTGCTTTACTAACAGTTGGGCTGCCGATTTTTGCGGCTCAGGAGCCAACCGCATCTATCCAAAATCCTCTGCAAATTGTGGCGGCCGGTCTCGAAACCTCAGAAGACGCTCCTTTCGTGTCCGCCAGTTATCGATTCATGCCCGGCGATTACGTCTACTGCCAGTTTCAGATTTCAGGTTATGCGGTGCTTAAAAAGGAAGAAAGCGAAATCCACAAAATATCTTTGAGTTACGAGATCACGCCGCAAGATGAGAAAGGCGTTCCTTTGACGCTGCCGGTGAGCGGCGCGATTGAGGAAGAACTAGGCTCGGAAGACAAAAACTGGCTCCCCAAACGCCGCGCTTCTTTCTTGCTCCCATCTTTCATAGCGGCCGGCGATTTCCATCTGCATCTGGTGGTGAAAGACCTGGTTGGCAAGACCTCCGCCGAGCGCGACCTTTTCTTCCACTTGGGCGGAACGGTGGTGACGCCAAGCGACTCGCTGAGCATTCAAGATTTTCACTTCACCCGCAAGGAAGACGACGACGAACCGCTCGATGTGCCTGCCTATGCTCCAGGTGATACGGTCTATGCGCATTTCAACATGATTGGTTTCCAGCTGGGCGCAGGCAACGAGTATCAACTCAGTTATGGTTTGACGGTAAACAGGCCGGACGGCAAAACTTATGTAAGTGAGCCAACCGCCGCGCGATTAACGGATAAGAGTTTTTATCCAATCAAGTTTGTACCAGGCAACCTGAACATTACAACCACCCGCACTGCGGCCCGCGGCCAATATGTATTGGTATTGAGCGTGCATGATCTCAAGGGAGTGCAGACTTATCAGTTGAAGCGTACGTTTACGATTGAATAGGCGCTCAGCGCGTAGCATCCATCGTAATTACTTTTCCATCACCGAGCACATCGCGGTGAGTCTCTTGAAAATCAAGTCCGCGGAAAAACATGCGCGCTTCCCGTTCTTGCTCTGGTTTTACGTATGGATGAATAGCTAGAATGACGCGCTTGTGAAAGAAATTCTGGCATTCATACTTAGCTAAATCCGGGTCGTACACGCCGAAGATATAACGCGAGAGCCGCTGAGAAACAAACACGACGCAGGTATCACCGCCCAATTGTGGCCGTACTAATGCAGTAAGTTGGGCCATATCCGGCGGTTGCGTTCTGACATAGTCGAGATCACCCGGGATACAAAGAAAAATGGCGAGAATGACAAAGGCCGGGCTGATCAAGGAAATCTTCTTTATCACCGGCAAACGCACAAACGCATCCAAGGCCGCGCAGAAAACGATCACCATGGCGGGCAGCGCCCACATGATTTGATAAGGCCAGAACACGACGCCCATCCAGCCGCTGGTAGCCGTTTCCCCCAGCAGGGTGAGCAACGCGCCGCCGCCCAGACAAAATATCACCGCGCGCCTTTTAACTAAGCCAGCAGGCGGTGGCGGCGCCCCTTCCCGATAAGCTGCCAGAGGCAGAGTACTCGCGATACCGCCGATCAGACCAATAAGAAGCACGGTCATCAAGGCTGGGCCGAACCATGGATTGCTGCCCGGATCGAGACTCATGAACGCCTGCACACCAGGAAGTTTTATAGCGAAGGCTGGAAATTGTTCAGAGAGCCACTCCGCGCGTCTATGTCCGACGGCCCAAAGATAGTAAGGAACATAGGCTGCTACGGGAAGAGCCGTTGCTCCCAACGCCCACCAGAGGGCGCGGCGGTAAGTGCGGTCATTGGCAAATCCTAAAAGCGCAAGTGCGTAACCCACGGAAGGAAGATACGAGGAAGCCTGAGTGAACAAACAAGCAACCAACAGAATGCTGTAAATAAATGCTCGGCCGAAGGTGGGCTGCTCAACCAGCGAAAAGAAAGACAAGGTAGCCAGCAGCAAAAGAAACAGTGCCATTTCGTAGGGGCGTGCCTGGGTGGCGTACATCAAGTGCGTAGGAATGGCGATGAAGAGTAAAAGGGCCAACAGCGGATACTGCAGCGGCACCTTTTTGGAGAGAGCAAAAAACACAAATACGGAACCCAAAGCCGAAATGATCGCAGGAATTCGGAGGAGAGCCTTGTAGTCAGGCGCCAGCAGAGCCAAAGGTAATTCCGCGAAATAGTGCAGCGGTGCGCCGGCTGGTGTCTGGCCAATCCATTTGAAGAAACTCGCCCAATCAAAGTGCAAGAACGCCGCCGCTTGGGTAATTTCACTAAGGCGCAGCGGCATGAGGATAGATAGGCCAATCAGTAAAAGCCCGTAAGCGATTAGAGTTAAAAAGAAAGCGAGTGCTGTTCGCACGTATTATCGTAGCCTCATTCAAGTTCTTGAAAATGGAAGGGCAACCTTCGTGTAGCGTACCATTTGCTGTTTCTCAACAGCCCGCAGCCAGGCGTTTTAGCCTGCCTATCCCCTCCGCAAAGTCCGCCGGGTCCGTTATCAGGCTCACAACGACAAACGCTTCCTTGGCCATGTCATAGAAATAGCCTGGTTGAATCACCATTGTTTCGTCAGCAAGTAGCTTAGCAATCCACTGCTCTTCGGTTTGCACGTTGGGCACCTGTAAAATGATTGACCAGCCACCCTCGCTCGGCAGCACTTCCACTGGGCTGTTTCGCAGCGTCTTGAGGCTTTCAAGATTTTGCCGTGAGCGGTTGCGAATTTGGGTATGAACGCTGGAGCCGATGCGCAGCAGTTCGGGCAACGCACATTGGACCGGTGTGGCCACAGACAAATAGCTGTCGAGTAACAACTCCAACCTGGCCAGCGCCTGCGAAACTTGTGCTGGAGGACCATTCACGGCAATCCAGCCAAGCTTCATCTGCGGCATACCCGCCGCTTTTGAGAGTCCGTTCAAAGAAAAGCTCAGCACGTCGTCGTAGCCGATCAGGCTGCGAACGCCGCCCACTTGTCCTTCGTCGGCAGGATAAGTCATAAACACTTCGTCGGAGATGAGGGCGAGTTGATACTTTTGCGCCAGCGACGCCAGGCGCTGGGCTTCCACCGTTTTCAAAAACGAACCCGTCGGATTGTTGGGATTCACCACGACAATGGCTTTCGAACGGGGAGAAATGGCTTTTTCCAAACTGGCGAAATCGATGAACCAGGAGCCGTCATAACTCAACGGGTAGGACAGAGTCTTCACAGTGTCGGCGCGCGCGAGATATTCAAACAGCGGATACCCGGGGCTCGGAATCAGGATCTCGTCGCCCGGATCGCATAACAATTTGAAGAGAGCGCTATAGCCTTCGCTGGTGCTGGCCGTTAGCACGATTCGCTCGGCCCTTGCCGGAACTCGTTGGTCGAGGTACCAGCGGGCCACAGTTTCGCGGGCCGATCGCATACCCAGTGGATCAGGCTCGTAACGAAAACTGGCAATGGCGCCGTAAGCGCGCGCTATGTCTGCGTGAGGGTAATTGGCGAACGCCTCGGTGGGATTGGCAATGGTCAGATCCAGTAACGGTATACCAGCTCGGCGCTTTTCCGCCAGCAGCAAACTATAAGGGTTTTGCGATGTTGACCAAGCCAAGCGGTCGGAAAAGCGATTCAACTTGTATGGTGACACGAGGACTTTCCTTACGCCAAGCGAGGCCGCGCATTTGCAGCAAAAAAGTTCCTGTTAGGGCGCCGCGATGAGGCGCCCCACAGGAAAGCGGTGCCGGATTGCCCGATCCGGCACCTAGCCACGTTCGCTGCAAACGCCAGTAGCTCAACCATGGAATTGGCCGCCGCCCAAGCTGCCAATTCCTAACGCGTGTTTCCAGCACGCGCGGGAACTTTTCCGACTCACGAACGTGGGTTCTCAAAAAACTTTCCCTACAAAAATGGGGCGCTACACTGCATAGCGCCCCATAGAAAAGTCGGTGCCGGCAACCGAAACCGGCACCTAGCCACGTTCGCTGCAAACGCCGGTAGCTCAACCATGGAATTGGCCGCCGCCCAAGCTGCCAATTCCTGACGCGTGTTTCCAGCACGCGCGGGAACTCTTCCGACTCACGAACGTGGGTTCTCAAAAAATCTTGCCTGCAAAAATGGGGCGCTACGCTACATAGCGCCCCATAGAAAAGTCGGTGCCGGCAACCGAAACCGGCACCTAGCCACGTTCGCTCAAACGCCGGCAGCTCAACCACGGAATTGGCCGCTGCCCAAGCTGCCAATTCCTAACGCGTGTTTCCAGCATGCGCGGGAACTTTTCCGACTCACGAACGTGGGTTCTCAAAAAACCAGCTACAAAAAGGTGGGGCGCCGTGTTGCATAGCGCCCCACCGGAAAGCGGTGCCGGAAAACCCGAACCGGCACCTAGCCACATTCGCTGCAAACGCCAGTAGCTCAACCACGGAATTGGCCGCCGCCCAAGCTGCCAATTCTTAACGCATGTGCCCAGCATGCGGTGGGAACTTTTCCGACTCACGAACATGGGTTCTCTAAAGAACTCAGCCACAAAAAATAGGGCGCTATCCTAAATAGCGCCCAACAAAGAAAGGCGGTGCCGGAAAACCAAAAACCGGCACCTATCCACGTTTGCTCAAACGCCGGTAGCTCTACCACAGAATTGGCCGCCGCCCAAGCTGCCAATTCCTAACGCGTGTGCCTAGCACGCGCCGGGAACTTTTCCGACTAACGAACGTGGAATTTCAAAGTCTGAATCTTGTTTCTGACGCCGGGCGACGCTAACGTAAACACGGTCCGCTCTACGCAAGTTCCGCCGTCGAGAACCAGCGCCGACTCTAAAACCTGGCTTTGATACCTGGCCAACTGATCTGCCGTGAGTACCGGTCTTAAATTTTGCAGCAACTGCTGCCCGACCGCGGCGCCTAGGGCCGCACCCGCCAACGTACGGACTGAAATCCCGCTGCGGGATGCTCCGAGCACGGAGAGCACACCGACAGCGGAATTCAACGCCACCGTCATGACCGTGGTAACGGAGCGCTGCTGGTTTCGCAAGATGATGGCCAACATAATCTGCCCGCCGAGCGGCTGCAAACTGACACCGGAGGCTAGGGCCTGGTAAATCTGGCTCGCGGTGACAGCCCGCTTCTCAGTGTTCTGATTGCAAATATTGAGGTCGAACGCCTCAATGGTTTTGGGCATCTTGCCATAATTTACTTTCACCACGTCGGCCGGAATTTGGGTACCGGTCACCGAAAATGTGTCCTGGGCGCGGGCGGCTGTAGCCAAGAAGCTCGCAAGCACGAGCAGACGGCCAAGGTTTTTTTGAGTCGCTAAAGCAATCGATTTCATGTCGTTCCTGCCTCAGTTGTAACTTGGCCGCTTTTCACCCCATCACGTTTTTTAGAGCTAAAGTGTTGAAGAATAAGGTAGATAATTTTTTTAAAAGATCTGTGACTGATTTTTTCAGGGCCGCGACTTGCCCCAAGCGCCCTTCAAAAGCGAGCGTTTTCGAGTTGTCCTGGTAGGCATAGTTCGGATTTATCCTCGGGCCTAAGCCTCTGATTGGATTGATAAGTATCCCCCTCTTTCCTTACAATGGTGATAGCGTTTATCCAAACATTTATGAAGCAAGTTCTCGCAAGCGTTTCTGTCTGTGCGTTTTTTGTTCTGACTAGCTGTACCCAAAGCTCAGAAAAGCTCCTGGCGGCCGCCAACAAGTACCACGACAAAAAGCAGTATCAAGAGGCGTCGATTCTTTATCAGAAGGCGATCTCGAAAGATAAGGTCAATGCGGAGGCGTACTACCGTCAAGGTCTGAACCTTTTAGACGACAAGAAAGTTGGGGAAGCGGTGAATTACCTGCGCCGCGCGGTCGATCTCAAACCGGGCAACGTGGATGCTTCTACTAAGCTGGCGGAAATTTACCTGACGGCGTACCAGTCTGATCCGAAGCGCTACTTAGCGTTGATGTCGGACGTGAAAGAACTTGATAGTAAGATTCTGGCGAAGGATCCGAATTCGTTCGATGGCCTGCGGATCAAAGCATTGACAACGCTGTCGGAAGGCAAAGCTGAAGATTCCTTGCCGATCTTCGAGCAGGCTAACAAGATTAAGCCGTATTCGCGCGATTTGGTTGGCTGGTATGCCCAAGCGTACCGGCAAGCCCAGCAATCGGACAAAGCGATTGCTTTGGTGAACGACATGCTGGCGCACGACAAGACTTGGTCGCAGGGCTATCAGTTCTTGTTTGTTTACTACGGTCAATTGGGCGATAGAGAGAAGGCGGAGCAAATTTTGCGGGATAACGCCAAGAACGATCCAACCAGCGAAACCGCCATTACTAATTACGCCAATTTCCTGGCCGCCAGCAAACGGATTCCCGAAGGCGAGGCCGTGATTCGCCAAACGTTGAACGACCGTAAAACGTTTCCGAATGCGCGTCTCGTGGTCGGCGATTACCTTGTCCGCACCTCTCAGTTTGATAAAGCCACCACCGAATATGAGACAGGCGCCAGCGAAAACACCAAAGACGCTGTTACTTACAAAGAGCGCCTGGTGGCATTGCAGGCATTTCGAAATCATCCAGAAGAAGCCGCCAAGCTCGCGAAGCAACTGGCGGAAGAGCATCCCAAAGATCCTTCTGTGAACGAGATGTACGCGTCGGTGCTGCTGCAGACTGGTCAAAAGGAAGATGCCGCTAAGTCGCTAGACTCCTTAAAGGGCTTGGTTGCCAAGAACCCGAGTGACCCGGTATTGCATCTTGATTTGGCGCGCGCTTATTTCAGCGTGAATGACAAAGACAAAGCGCTTTCGGAAGCGTTGGAAGCGACGCATACTGAGCAGAAATCAACGACTCCTCGGATGGGCGTGTTGATTCCCGCGCAGACAGTGGCGGCGCGTATTTATGAAGATCGCGCGCAACATTCCAAAGCGATGGAGTTGGCTGATTTCATTCTCTCGAACCAACCCAATAATGCGGATGCCATGCTCATTCGCGACCGTGCGTTGATCGGCACCAATCAAGCCGAAAAGGCCATGCCTGATTTGGAGAATCTGGTCAAGACGAATCCGAAACTCAACGATGCGCGTCTGCAGCTGGCCTCTATTTATCTCAATCAGAAGAACTTCGACAAAGCTCGGGAGCAATACGAAATTCTGAATAGCGCCACCCCGCCCGATATCCGCGGATTCATCGGTTTGCAGACTGTGAAGATGAACACCGGCAAAGGCGAAGAAGCGATTCTCACCATGCAGGATTTGGTGGACAAAAACCCGACGGTCCTGCCTTATCGCTATGAGTTAGCGAATTTCCAAGCTGCCTTGGCCGGGTTGGACTGGAACACCAATCAGGTTCGTTCCAAGGAACTGCTGCAAAAATCGGCGGACAACTACAAAGAGATCCTGAAGACCACCGCCAACTCTTCGGAGATTTGGCTGCGCTTGGGCGTGATGCAGCGCCAGTTGATGCAGTACGATGCGGCACTGGCTTCGTTTGAACAAGCGGGTACGGCCGATCCGAAAAACATCGCCGCTTTCTTAAATCAGGCGCTGGTTTGCGAAGCGCTGGGCCGTAAGAAGGAAGCCACCGACGCGTATAACAAGGTTCTTTCCATCGATCCCGATAACGCCTTGGTCCTCAACAATCTGGCTTACATGACCGCAGATAGCGGCAATGCCTCGAGTTTGGATCAAGCTCTGACGTACGCTGAGCGCGCCAAAAAGCGTGCCCCGGATAGCCCGGACGTGTCGGATACGCTCGGCTTCGTCTATTACAAAAAGGATTTGAATTCAGAGGCTTTGCGAATCTTCCGCCAGCTTTCCACGGATCACCCGCAAAACACCACGTTCCGTCTTCACCTGGCTATGGCGCTGGCCAAATCCGGTGACAAGCAAAGTGCTAGGGATGAAGCAACCAAAGCCATGCAGTCGGCCACGACTCCCGAAGAGAAGAATCGCATTTCCTCTTTCTTGAGTTCACTCGGCTAGCGGCACCCGGCTCTTTCGTTAGTGCTCTTCGATCAACTGCAAACATGGCGCGATAAATACCCTTCTCTGGGGTATGTCGCGCCATTTGTATCGGTGTTGTTGCTCCATGCCTTACCTATACCCGAGGCCTTGATTTATTGGGAATGGCCGCTGCAGGTATTCCTGGTGGCGTTAGTATGCTGGCTCACTTGGCCCAAAGATGCCACGCTTCGGCCCAATCATTGGCTGATGAGCACCATCCTTGGCATTGCCACGCTCTTCTTGTGGATCGGCCCTGAGGTGCTATTTCCGAATTACCGCCACTTCGTTTTGTTTCACAACGCGATTGTGGGCGAGGTGGGTTCCTCCATGCGGCCGGAAGCACTCAAGAGTAGCTCGGTGCTCTTTTGGCGTACCGTGCGCGCTTCAACAGTTGTTCCAATTGCGGAAGAATTATTCTGGCGGGCTTGGCTGATGCGCTGGCTCATCAATAGCGATTTCCAAAAAGTGTCGCTGGGAACCTATGCGCCGGCGGCCTTTTGGATTACCGCGCTCTTGTTCGGCGCCGAGCATGGGCCGTACTGGGATGTTGGCCTTCTCACTGGAGCGCTTTGGAACTGGTGGATGGTTCGCGCGAAGTCGCTGGGATCGTGCATCCTGATTCACAGCATCACTAACTTGCTGATGAGCCTTTACGCCATTCAATACAATCAATGGCAATACTGGCAGTAACCGTTCAGACGGCTAAAGACAAAAGGCGCCGGGATGGACTCCGACGCCTATCACTTAGTCGAAAGTCAAAGTTCTAACGACCACTAGGCGAATCGTCGCCGTCGCGATCCTCTTTAAACTTCTCCATGGCGTAACCATAAAGGAAGTTTCCACCTCTTACAAATTGCAGAAGGGCGGACGGATTGCTGGATTCAAGAACGGTTTTCATGATGGAGACACCGGAGAGTAGATCTTCGCGAACAAAGGTATTCATGACATCGCCTTTATCCTTCTCTGCCTTCTCGCGAATTTCCTTCTGACGCGCAGGAGGGACATCGCTAGCGAAGTTGAACTCCAAATTCTTTTGGCTCCAACTTCCGTCGGTCAGCTTTGCCAAGAAAGCGTCCAGATCTTTTTTCGTGATCACCACATAAGGGCGGGAGGCACGCTCGGGATGGGTAAAGGTAGCCGTGGCCCAAGCGGCGCCGCCGGTCCAATAAAGACGCTGGCGGTTTCTAAGGCAAGGCGTGTCCATGCTTTCTTTGTCGTAAGCGGGCTTCACATCTTCGTTCATGACTTTTTGAATCCCCATGGTGATATCCGTGGGACTCTTCTCGCTAGCTTTCTTTCGGCCTGTGACTGATCCGTACGGAATCTCAGCGGTGCGGAAACTGCCAAGGTCGGCACCTCCGACGAGGCATCCCAGCTTGGTGTTGCCGCTCCCAATATCGACATACATTGAGGCATTTCTGCGGCGCGGGGGAACCGAAGATAACAGGCCGTAGTACCCTTCTCTCTTCGCATCAATAAAATCCATATCGATACCCGTGGCCTTCTTCACGGAAGCGACCAACGATTCCTTGTTGGCTGCTTTAGCCACGCCGCTGCTGCCCACCACAAAGTATTCGACGTTGGCCAGACTCTTTTTCCCGGCTTCGGCTTTCATCTCGTCCACAAGCTGCTTTACGGCGTCGGTCGCATCCTGAATGCCTTCGTCCGTGAAGTTGCCGTCTTTCATGGAACTGACAAGTTTTGTATTGATTGTCCGTCCGTACACGACTCGTTCATCGGTTCCATCCGCTTCCTGAATAAATGAAAACAGCGCTGCTTTGGTTCCTTTCGAACCTAAGTCGATACCTCCGAAGTATCTGGTTTCCGCGCTCCATGCCGACGCTCCGCATACGGTAATCGCCAGCATGATTTTAGTGATCTGTCGCAATGTTGACCTCCTCGTTGTTCTTGAAAAGTGAACTATTTTGGGCGCTCAGATTAAAAGAAAGTGAACACCCAATTTCGCCCCAAAATTCAGGCTTCGTTATAGACTGCGCAAAAAACGAGTCGTTCCATCCAAAATTTCAAAAAAAAGTTTACTGAGGCCGCTTTGTTTGTTCAAAAATCTGCGGGCTCCCCTCCCTTTGGCGGCCATCTTCTTGATCGTCCGTACGCTTCTTCGGAATTTTAGCGGTGACCGGGGCGGTTGGGAGCACCCGATCGGCCGGCGGTTTGCGCTTGGCGTCTTCGCACGGAGCGAAACCCATACAATCGGCGCTGGCGGACCAATTTTTGCTGGCGGTGAGCCGGTCGGCCATCTGCTTCTTCGCTTCACATTGCTGATAGCTCATACAATCTAGCAAAAGCGCATTGTCGTAGCGCACGGTTTCCCAATTGGTTATTTGCAACTCATGCGCGTGCGCTTTGCGCTCCAGGCAAGGGCTGGACGATTGGCAGTCGGAAAAGTGCCGGTCATTATAGGCAGCGGTTTTCCAATCGACCGTTGAAAGATCGTCCGCAACGGCGGGCGTGCTTTTGTGAGTCATCCAAAACGCACCACCGCCGATCGCGGCGACTGCCAGGGCGGCCAAACCCAAAAACTTACCGGTGCTGGCGCGAGGTTGATTAGAGGAGGGCGTGACGTTTGCCGCGACGCGTGTCTGCGGCTGTGCCGGTGCCGCTGAGGGTGCCATCGCCCAGTCCAGGCCGGCTAGCAGAGCGTGGCAATCGCCATAACGATTAGCCGGATCGCGGGCTAACATCTTCATCACGACGGCTTCTACTTTGTCTGGAACGTCGGAGAACATGGAGCGTGGTGGCGGCGGATCTTGGCGGCTGCGTGCAATCAAGATTGCGGTATCTGTGGGGCCGTTATAGGGAAGCTTGCCCACCAGCATCTCGTAAAACACCGTACCGAGACTGTAGATGTCACTCGCTCGCGTGACCGGCAAGCCCTCGCCCTGTTCCGGACTCATATAAGCGACGGTGCCCACAACGCCACCGAAGACGGTACTGGCGCTCGACTTATTGAGGTCTTTAGCAATGCCGAAATCCGCCAAGGCCGCTCGCCCATGCGCGTCGAACAGGATGTTAGTGGGCTTCAAATCGCGGTGAATGATTCCGCTGTTATGGGCGAAATCAAGGGCGGCGACCACGTCGCGAATGATGGTGATGGCCTCAGGCGCGGGCAAGCGTACGCGACGCTGCAGTAACTCTTCCAACGTCCCACCGGTCATCAACTTCATCACCACATAGTAGGGTCCCATGCCATCGTCCGAATCCAGATGGCAATAGTAGATGGGCACAATGCGGTCATGTTCCGGTTGCTTGGTTGGCTCCTCGCGGATGGCCCTCCAGATGGTGGGGTCGTGGATCACGCGGTCGAAGAAAATCTTCAGCGCAACACTTCGGTTTGTCCCTGAATCGACAGCACGCCAGACCTCTGCGAACCCACCACAGCCGATTGGTTTTTCGAGCAGATACTTGCCGATCCGCTCGCCGGCCTTGTGTTTGAATAATGGGCCTTCAAACTGAGTCACCTCGTGCATAGTCAGCTGCTATTCTCCTTCAGACTGGCCGATGGGGCCGGGGACGCACCGATGTTTGCCTTACATCATACCGCCGCAGAACGAAGCAACACCAAAGATTAAAGGGTTCCGATACTCGATTCGCCGTTCGGCAAAGTTAAGGTGAGACGGACCAAGTCGGGTCCCTACTACCACTGTGTGGCTTTGTTTCGCACTTTTAGCGCCGCTATTCAGGGCATTGACGCGCATGTAGTTGACGTGGAAGTGGACATGTATCCGGCGGGTACGCAGCGCGACGTGGTCACTGTGGGCATGCCCGATGCTGCCGTGAAAGAAAGCCGCGAGCGCATCAAATCGGCGCTCCTCAATTCTGGTTTTGGCTATCCAAGTAAATCCGTCACCATCAACCTTGCGCCCGCAAACCTGCGTAAAGAAGGTGCTGGTTTTGACCTTCCCATGGCCATGGCCTTACTGGGCGCCATGGGTTTATTCGGTTCGATGGAAGATTACATGGTGGTAGGGGAGTTGTCGCTCGATGGCAGCCTGCGCCCCATTCGCGGCGCGCTCTCTATCGCCGTGTGTGCGGCGCGCAAGGGTATTCGCAACTTGATCCTGCCGTTCGAAAATGCGGCGGAGGCATCTGTGGCGGAGGGCGTTCGTGTTTTTGGTTTGAAGCATCTGGCCGAGGCGGTTCAATTTCTCAACGAGCCTGCCGCGTTTAGCCCCACCGTGCCCTGCATTCCCGACGAGGCCGAAGCCGACCCGAATTTTCCAGACTTCAGCGATGTGCGCGGGCAAACGATGGCGAAGCGCGCGCTTGAAGTAGCGGCGGCGGGATCGCATAACGTGCTGATGATCGGACCGCCGGGTTCCGGTAAGACCATGTTGGCGAAGCGCTTTGCCGGAATCTTGCCGAAGCTGACGTTTCGTGAGGCGCTGGAAGCGACGCAGGTCCACGGTGTGGCGGGTGTCCTTCCACCGGGCATTGGCATCTTACGCCGGCGACCGTTTCGCGCGCCGCATCATACGATTTCCGACGCAGGATTGATTGGCGGCGGCAGCGGCAGTCCACGGCCAGGGGAAGTGAGTCTTGCGCATCAAGGCGTTTTGTTTATGGATGAGTTGCCGGAATTTCCGCGAGGTGTTCTGGAGCAATTAAGGCAGCCGCTCGAAGAAGGCTCGGTTACTCTGGCGCGCAGTAACGGGACGCTGACTTTTCCAGCGCGGATCATGTTGGTGGCGGCGATGAATCCGTGTCCATGCGGTTTTTATGGCGATTCGACTCGAGAATGCCGCTGTACGCCGGGGATTATTCAACGGTATTTGGCGAAGGTGAGTGGGCCGTTGTTGGATCGTATTGATTTGCATATTGAGGTGCCGGCGGTGGCGTATAAGGAGTTACGGAGCCAAACCGTGGGTGTCTCGTCGGCGGAAATTCGCGCGCGTGTGGAGGCGGCGCGCACAGTGCAGCGGGACCGGGGCTTCTACAACTCGCAAATTCCGCCCGCGCAATTGCGTGTCATTGCCGCGCTTGACGAAACGGGAGAGAAGACGTTGGAGATGGCGATGCGGCGGATGAATCTGTCGGCGCGGGCGCATGACCGGTTGTTGCGAGTGGCGCGGACGATTGCAGATTTGGCCCATTCACCGAATGTGGCGGCGAAGCATATTGCGGAGGCGGTGCAATTCAGGAATTTGGATAGGAATTATTGGAGTTGAGGGTTTGAGGTGCCAAATTGGAACCTCAAAAGCAGAATGATGATTGCAGAGTAGATGTCTACTACTGAAGTCGCGCCGGTGGAGCTCGTGGAAAGCCGGATACTTGTGATTCGACAGCAAAAGGTATTACTGGATTCAGATTTGGCCGATTTGTATCAGGTGACGACCGGCAACCTGAACAAGGCAGTGAAGCGGAACCTCGAGCGGTTTCCAGAAGATTTCATGTTCCAACTCACGCCGGAAGAGTTGGAATCTTTGATCTTCCAAATTGGAATCTCAAACGAAACTCGCGGTGGACGCCGGTTCCGCCCCTATGCCTTCACAAGGGGATAGCATGCTTTCTGGGGTACTGACAGCAAACGCGCTGTGGAAGTGAATGTGGCCATCATGCGCACCTTCGTTCGGTTGCGGCCAACTCCTCGCCACCCATGACGAACTCTCCCGGCGGCTCGACCAGTTTGAAACCATTCAGCAGTTAATTGAGGCACCGACAACGACGCCGCTTTCTGAACCGAAGCGTATCATCGGTTTCCCGACGTCCCAGTTGGTTGGGTCCGGTAGGTAGCGTCGTCTGTTGCTAGTCCCTTGCCGGTGGTTGGCACACCGTAAACATTGTAAGGGTCTGTAATCCTGCCCTTCATTTCAAAATTTCTGAAGATTTGTCTTAGCCTCATCCCAGCTATACCAGGCAGGCTTTTATGGGTCATAGCATGGGTAGTTGCGGTACTCAGCGGCATGAAAAGCCCTTGCTCAGGTCTTTTTTACCTGGCAAATCGCTTGTCTTAAAACATCAACTAAGTATAAAATAGGGCACGGAGTTGCGATTTTAGCTGGCCGATCACTCTAACGAGTAGCGGGAATTGACGCTGAGATCTGTTCATTATCAACAGTAGAATCAGTCATCTAAACCTCGAAAGACGGCTAGGTTTGGGAGGAGTTATTGGGACGGTGGGGCCGTCTCCATTTCTGAAGAAAGTCCGTTTTGGAAGGCACTTTAGATGGGCACTTGGGGATGTTAAAGCTAGGTAAGCTCTCAGTATTGCGTTTGGCGGAGGCGACCGGTTTGTCGCGTCTGCTTTCCGCGAGTGCCTGGCGTCGTAATCGCCTCCTCATCCTCGGATATCACGGCATTTCTCTCTACGACGAACATGAGTGGAGTGGCCTCTATATTTCCGCCGACACCCTCCGTCGGCGCATGGATGCTTTGGTCAAGGCCCGCTGCAACGTGCTGCCCTTGGGCGAAGCCATCCAGCGTATGCAAGACGGTTCGCTGCCTGATTGTGCCGTTACCATTACGTTTGACGACGGCTTCCATGATTTTTATAGGGTTGCCTTTCCGCTGATCGAATCCTACGGTTTTCCGGTTACGCTTTACCTGACCACCTACTATGTCGGCTTTAACCGTCCCGTGTTCGACCCAATGTGTTCGTATTTGCTTTGGAAGGGCCGTGATAAAAACCAGTTGAAATGGCCCGCCGTGTTTTCGCATCCCGTTACACTCGATGCCGCTGGCCGCGAATTCGCCGTCGATGCGATCAAACGCTTCGCGATATCCGCTAAGTTTTCCGCCCAGGAAAAAGACGATCTGCTGGCCGAACTCGCTGCGCACCTCGGTCTTGACTACCAGCAACTTTGTGCAGACCGTGTGTTGAATTTGATCAATCCCGAAGAAGCGAAGGATTTGATTTCGCGGGGCGCAGACCTTCAGTATCATACCCACCGTCACCGTGTTTGTCGCACGCGTGACTGCATGGTTGCCGAGTTGCAAGATAATCGCAACCACTTGAGGAGCTACGGCTCAACTGACCCGCTTCATTTTTGCTATCCCTACGGTTTCGATTTTGAGGAGTATCCGAATCACCTTCGCGACTATGGAATTCTATCGGCCACTACTTCCAGGCCCGGTTTGTCGAGTCCGCAAAGCCATCCCTTGCTCTTGCCCAGACTCGTCGACACTAAGTCCGTGTCCGACCTTGAATTTCGCGCTTGGCTAGCCGGTACGGCCGACCTGCTACCTAGGCGTCGCGAAGAAATTAGCGGCGTCCATCTTGAAGTGGCGCCAGCAATTGAGCCTATTCAGGCTTTATCCATCAGCCAAATCGATAGCTCGACACACTCGTTCCGCCCATAAACGCGTCCTCATGATAAATGAGTCTCGCCGTTTCTTGTTCAGCCGCCCCTGCCGCGACCATCAGGGGAATCAAATGGTCCTCTCGCGGGTGCGCTAGGCGTGCTGAAGGTGCCGACGCCCACTGCAAGAGCTTATTCGTTCTTGCTTCGCCTGTTGCGTTGCACACCGTGTCGGTAAGCCACCCATCAAATTGCGCCGACGCCGCTGCTCCTCTCGAACCAAATCCTCGCATGTTGTGATAGCTAAGCCCGCTTGCCACAATCAAAATACCCTCTTCTCTGAGCGGAGCCAGTGCCCTGCCCGCAGCAATGTGCGCGGCCGGATCATAATCAGCGCGAATGGACAACTGAACGATGGGCGTGCTCGCTTCCGGGTAGGCGACCATGAACGGCACAAACACGCCGTGGTCGAATCCTCGGTCCGCATCCAGGCTGCTTGGTAAACCTGCTTTGAGAAGCAACGCTTGCACACGCTGCGCTAAGGCGGGGTTTCCCGGAGCCTCATATTTGATCTGATAAGTATGCGGCGGGAAGCCGGAATAGTCGTAGATCATCGGCGGCTGGGTACTTGCCATCAGGCTGAAATCTCGCGCTTCCCAGTGGCCCGAAATGGCCAAGATGGCTTTGGGCGTCTCGGGCAAGTCGTGAGGCAGCTGTTTCAGCGAAGCCTCCAACTTGTCGTAAACGCCCGGCATCTGTTCCTTCATGAAGGGCCACGGACCGCCTCCGTGCGAAATAAAATAGGTCGGTAACATTGAAGATCACCACTTGGATGTTTCGCAAAACGCGCGTGATTCAGGTGTGAAACTTTGCGATACTAATTCTCACACCATGAAACGGGTAGGCTTCAGTATCCTTCTGCTGCTTGTATGCTTGGCGGTCGCTCTGATAGCCCAAAGCCGGCGCTCGTATGGACCCGATCGCGTCTGGTGGGAGGCGGGCCGCAGCATCTTGTTCCCGCTAGAAGAAGAGTACGATGATGCGGACGGCCTCGTCAGTGTTCTCAATGCCAACGGCGCTATCAACCCTGCGGGCCATCCTTTCTTTGAAGCGCTTGGATCGAATGGCCGCGCCTGTGTTACCTGCCACCAACCTTCGAACGGCATGAGCCTAGCCGCCTCCGCCTTGCGCGACCGCTGGGTTCAAACCGAGGGTCGCGATCCGGTCTTCGCTGCCATTGATGGTTCCAACTGTCCCGATCTTCCACAGGCGCAGATATCTTCGCACTCGCTCCTGCTGAGCCGTGGTCTCATCCGCATCTTCCTTCCATGGCCGCCCAAAGTTGCTCCTGATTTCAAAATCGAAGTCGTCCGTGATCCTACCGGCTGCAATAACAGCGCGGTTTATGGTCTTCATAGCCCGCAGCCGACGATCTCCGTCTATCGCCGTCCACGCATGGTGGCTAACTTCAAATACGTTCCGCAAACCAGTCTTATGGCCGATGGCCGTGAGCCATCTCTGCAGTCGCAAGCGATCACCGCGGCACTGGTTCACGAACAAGCGCCAGCTCATCCCGGAGCCGATCAGCTTCGCCGGATTGTCGATTTTGAAATGCAGGTTTTTGCCGCGCAGAGTGCCGACGATCGCGCCGGAATGCTTACCGGGGAAGACGCGCCCACCGCGCTCGGTCAAGAGAATCTGGCAAGCGGCCGCGCTCCTCGCTACAGCGGCGAATCCGCAGTGCCCATTTCTTTCGATATTTGGAATCACCCAAACGCTAGCGACGCGCAACTGGCCTTCCGTAATTCGGTCGCTTCTGGGAGCCGTCTATTTGCCGCGCACTGCGGGTCGTGTCACTCAACCGGCAATGGGGCGCGCGCCATCGACATCGGTACCACCACGCAACCGTATGCGCCCGAAGCTGGCGATCTCCCACTCTTCCGCATCACCTGCAATGCCGGCGGCCGTGTTGTCTATACACAAGATCCAGGACGCGCCCTCATCACTGGTAAGTGTTCTGACGTCGGCGCGATCGTCATGCAGCAACTCCGCGCGCTCTCCGCCCGTGCGCCGTACTTCTCAAACGGCTCCGCTGCCACTCTCAAAGAGGTAGTGGAGTTTTATGATGGCCGTTACCGCCTTGGCTACACTGAGCAACAAAAGCAGGATCTCGTTAACTTTCTTCGCTCTCTCTAAACCGCCCAAATCTTTGTCTTTCCCATAGCCTTTGCTTATGAATTATTTACGCAAAGCG
>Ga0302319_10004573_pt1 | contig 28286 bp, 22 predicted proteins | sample Bog_T0_2_FD_203319 | JGI IMG/M metagenome (GOLD analysis project Ga0302319, IMG submission 203319) | Peat permafrost microbial communities from Stordalen Mire near Abisko, Sweden - Bog_T0_2 | ecosystem: Environmental > Terrestrial > Soil > Wetlands > Peat | place: Sweden: Abisko, Stordalen Mire... | reverse complement strand
GATCGAACATAGGATTTTACCTCGCGAGAGTCAACACCGCGGGCATACTTGATCCTGTAGATACCGCTCAATTCATTGGCGGCCGGATACGGCGGACTAATATACCGACCCCCGGCCGCGACGACGTAAGACAAAAAACGCGAAGCACAAGTGTGTCCGTAACCTGAAGCCGAAGGCGGAAGGCCAAAAGCGACCGGCGAAGCCGGAAGCAGCTGAGAGCTGAAAGCTGAGAGCTGAAAGCTGAGAGCTGAAAGCTGACCCGCGCCGTGTGATACAACCATCAGTTGTGCGCACGCTGTCCCTGACACTCTCCATCATTCTCTCCGCCACGCTCGCTCTCGCCCAGCAAGGCGCGACCAACGGCGAATGGCGTTATTACGGCGGAGATTCCGGCACCACAAAATACTCGCCGCTCGATCAGATCGACCGAACCAACGTCGGCAAGCTTCAAATCGCCTGGCAATGGCGCGCCGAAAACTTCGGCAAGCTTCCCGACCACAACTGGGAAGTGACGCCGCTCATGATCGATGGCGTCCTCTATTTCACCGCGGGCTCGCGCCGCGATGCTGTCGCCGTGGATGCGGCAACCGGCGAAACGCTCTGGATGTATCGCCTGGATGAAGGCGCGCGCGGCAACTTCGTCGCGCGCACCAATAATCGCGGGCTCGCATATTGGTCCGATGGCAAAGGGGACGACCGAATCCTTCTCATCTCGCCAGGCTATCAGCTGGTGGCGCTCAACGCGAAGACCGGCCGCGCAATTCCAGGTTTCGGCGCAAACGGCATCGTCGACCTCACGCAGGGACTCGACCGCGCCGTCGTCAAGCCTGGCATTATCGGCGCCAGTTCGCCGGCCATCGTTGTCAGCGACACCGTAGTCGTCGGTGCGGCGCTTCTCGCGGGCACCGCTCCGCCTTCGCAGGAGAACGTCCCCGGCTACATCCGCGGCTTCGATGTACGCACAGGCAAGAAGCTCTGGACCTTCCACACCATCGCGCAGCCCGGCGAACCCGGCAACGAAACGTGGGACAAGGATTCGTGGAAATACACCGGCAACACCGGCGCGTGGGCGCCGCTCAGCGCCGACGAACAACTCGGCTACGTCTATATCCCCGTCGAAATGCCCACCGGCGATTTCTACGGCGGCACGCGCACCGGCAACAATCTCTATTCCGATAGTCTGGTCTGCCTCGAAGCCCGCACCGGCAAAATGATCTGGTACTACCAGCTCGTTCACCACGATATCTGGGACTGGGATATCGCCACTGCGCCGCTGCTGATCGATATCACCGTCGATGGCAGGAAAATCAAGGCCGTTGCGCAAAACACCAAACAGTCGTTCACCTACGTGTTCGACCGCGTGACCGGTAAACCGGTTTGGCCGATTATCGAAAAGCCGGTCCCGCAATCCGACGTGCCCGGCGAGAAGACCGCCGCCACGCAGCCGTTTCCCACGAAGCCACCCGCGTTCGATCGCCAGGGAAGTTCATTGGACGACCTGATCGATTTCACGCCCGCGCTCAAAGAAGAGGCCGTCAAAATCGCCTCGCAATACAAGATGGGGCCGCTGTTTACGCCGCCCATCGTGACCGATACGAATGGCAAAAAAGCGTTGTTCCTTTTGCCCAGCCACCTCGGCGGCGTCAACTGGCCAGGCGGCGCGGCCGATCCCGAAACCGGTATGATGTACGTCGCCTCCGTGACGGCGGCGGATTTTCTTGGGCTTTCGAAAGCCGATCTTGCCGTGTCCGATATGGGCTACATCGGCGGCAACGGTGTTGGGCCGCCGCGCGGCCGGCCCATTGCTTCCGGCGATGAACCCGCCCCTGTAATCTCCGGACGCGGTGGACTCGATACCGGTCCGCAGGGTCTGCCGCTGGTTAAACCGCCATGGGGACGAATCACGGCGGTCGATCTGAACAAGGGCGAACTCGCCTGGACAATCGCGAATGGCGATGCGCCCGACTTCGTAAAGAATCATCCGGCAATGAAAGGCATCGACCTCAGCAATGTGGGCCATCCGTCGCGCGCGCTGTTGATGGTCACGAAGACGCTGCTATTCGGCTCGGACGGAAACAATCTGTGGAGCGGCCCGCCCGGGCAGGGTGGCAACATGTTTCGCGCCTACGATAAAAAAACGGGCAAGCTCATCCACGAGATGGCGCTGCCGGCAATGACTACAGGGATCCCGATGACCTACATGGTCAAAGGAAAACAATACATTGTGGTGGCGATCGGCGCGCAGGGCGTTCCGGCGTCGCTGGTAGCCCTTGCGCTTCCGTGAAAATGAACAAGCTCGCTGCACTTCTTCTCGCTGTTTCGTTGTTCGCGCAGACACCTCAGCGGCCGCTTTCGAAAGCCGACATCGACAACATGATGAAAGAGCTTTCGAATTGGGGCCGCTGGGGCAAAGACGACGAAAAAGGCACCGTCAATCTGATCACGCCAGCCAAACGGAGACAAGCCGCCGCGCTCGTGAAGGAGGGTATTTCCATCTCGCTGGCGCGCAATACCGATGCGCAAAAGGGCATCGATAATTCGTCTCCCTTCATCGAAAAAATGAGTCCGCCGGTGGACGGCCAGTTCAATATGGACGAATACACCGTGTTCTTTCACGGCGTGGCACATACACATTTCGATGCGCTCTCGCACGTCTTCCACGATGGCCGGATGTATAACGGCTTTCCGGAATCCGATGTGAAACCCGACGGCACACGTGCGCTTGCGGTCACCGCCTACAGCGAAGGATTATTCACGCGAGGTGTATTGGTGGATATCGCGTGGCTGCGCAATGTTCCGTATCTGGATCCTTTGACCGTGATTTATCCCGCCGATTTCGATGCGTGGGAAAAGAAGACGGGTGTTCACATCCAGTCCGGCGATGCCGTCTTCGTGCGCACCGGGCGGTGGGCCTATCGAGCGGCAAAAGGCCCGTGGGATATCGGCTCGCATGCGGCGGGACTCTCGCCGCTCTGTGCCAGATGGCTGAAGCAGCGCGACGTGGCGTTGCTGGGTAGCGACTCGTCGCACGACGCCGCGCCCTCGGGAATTCCCGGCGTGTCTTTCCCCGTTCATCAGCTTCTGATCGTCGCGATGGGCATGCCGCTTTTCGATCAGTGCGATCTGGAGGAACTCGCGAAAGCCGCCGCGTCCCGCAACCGCTGGACATTTTTTTTTACCGCGGCGCCCGTGCGCGTAACGGGTGGCACCGGCGGCCCTGTCAATCCGATAGCGACATTCTAGTTTTACAAACGGTGTACAATCGAGAGTCAAAATGAGAACACTGAAATCGTTCGCGCTGGCTTTCGCGCTGTGCTCTATTCCGCTCGGCCTCCACGCAGCGGACACAAACACTCTGAAGGTGGGCGTCCAGCTTCCGTTAACCGGTGAGCGCGCGGATGTCGGCAAGCTCATGCAGAATGCGCTGCAAATGGCGCTCGATAAGGTCAACGCCGCGCCAGGGAAGGGACCGAAACTGGAGCTGGCCTGGGCGGATGATGAGAGCACGACGGATGGAATCGCGAAGTCGCTCGACAAGCTGGTCCACGATCCGCAGGTGATTGCCATCGCCGGAGAGATCAACAGCCCGCTGGTATTGGCCAGCGCGCCCATCGTGGATAAGGAAGGCTTGCCCTATATTACGGGCGGGTCCAGTCCGAGAACCACAGCCGCTTCGCCGTGGATTTTCCGGGCGGGCGCCAGCGATGCGCTGCTGACGAAGTTTCTGACCGACTACATGGTGGACGATCTGAAGGCGAAAGACATCGCGATCCTGCACGACAAGACGGGCGTTCATAATCAGCGGGCGGGACTTGTCGCCGACGCCCTGAAGGCTCAGGGGATTGTTGTTTCCGTCAATGGCACGTGGAGCCCGGGAGACCGGAGCTTTACGGCGCAGCTGGAACAGGTCAAAGCGGCGCATGCGAAAGTCCTGCTGGCGCTGGGAGAGACGGCCGAAGGCGGCGCGTTTTTCAAAGACGCGAAAGCGGCTGGCTTGCAGGCGCAGATCGTCGCGCACAGGGATTTCGGCGCGAAATCCGTTTTGGATGAGGCCGGCGCCGCGGCCGACGGCGCGTTGATTTTTACCGAGTATGCGCCCGCGCTGATGGGCCAGAACACGCAGACGTGGGCCGCGGCCTATAAGAAACGGTTTGGTTCCGATGCCAACGTGATCGCCGCGCAGTATTACGATTCGCTGCTGCTGATCGCCGGAGCCATGAAAACCGGCGGCGCAACGCGCGCCGGAGTGAGATCCGGATTAGAGCATTTGAAGGCTTATCCGGGCGTCATGGCCGACTATACTTTCGACGCCAATCGCAATGGCGCTCATCGTTTTTTTGTAGCGAAAGTCGGCGCGGGAAAGCTTGCTTTGGTGAAAGTGCTGAGCGAAAGTTCGCAGCAGTAGCCTCCTAATTTGCGTCTGGAACCCGGTTAGCGTGGTCCTACAACGAGAACCTCCAGCGGCAGCTTCCGAGCCTCCACTCGCAGGCCGAGTTGTTCTTCTATCGCCGCAAAGATCGACGGACCCGTCGCATTTTCCGTCTGTTTGTCGCCAGATCGAATCTGCCAGGGATGCCCGTAAAATCGACCACCGGCCGATCCAACTGAAAAGTGGCTCGCGAGAGCCGGTCGGCGAGATCGGACATGGAGACGGAAGTGCCTTCGGCATGGCCTGCCAGAGTTAGAAAGCCTGGCTGCGGGCTTACGGCAGGTTTGAGTTTTGACCCGTTCTTGCCGATCACCATCGCGTTAGCCGGAAATCTGTCTGGTCTCCCTGTGCGCGGCGAGTTTGAAGCGTTCGGTCAGCAAGCTGAAGAGCATCGGCGGAACATCGTCGTCTTTGATCGCTGGGTTGTATTTCGCCGAAATGTTCGCTCTCCAGCCAATCCGGGCCGGACAGCAGATATTGCCTGCTATCCGGAATACCGTAAGCCATGCTGATCAGCCCCCTGAGCGAGACATTCTGGATAATCAGGCTGCCCTTCGAGATGTAAATTCGGTCGACGTCGGCTGCGCCATCAGGCTGCCAGCCATGGCGATCAGGAGAGCGGCTGTTGTTATTACGCGCATGCCCGTACTACGCGCGCAGCAGCGAAATGTTAACGTTCATTTGGGCCAGATTACTTCGGCCAGACCACGCCCTGATCCTTCTTCGTCACGGCGGCCAGTCCCTTGTACCGGAACTTCTGCACACGCTGCCCGCGATAGGTCTCTGTCGTAAACAAATTCCCCTTCGAATCGGTATCGATGCTGTGCACCGCATAGAACTCGCCCGGCTGGCGGCCGCCATCGCCGAACGTAGTCAGTTCCTGCATCGTGTCTCTCTCGAAAATGTGGATCTTCATGTTCGAGCCATCCGCCAGATACAAATACTTCTGCTGCGGGTCCTTTGAAAACGCGATATCGAAGACGGAGCCATCGCCCAGCGTCTCTTTCGCCACGAATACTTCCTTCACGAATGTTCCATCCGGTTTGAAAATCTGGATGCGGTCGGCAGTTCGGTCGCAGACGTAGAGCAAGCCATCGTTCGATAGCTGCGCGCAATGCACCGGGTTGCGAAACTGCTGCGCCGGTGGGGCGTCCGGATTATACGGTCCCGGATTCGCGTCATCCGGCTTATGTCCGTACGCACCCCAATGCCGCTTGTACTTCCCGGTATCGGCATCGAACACGATCACGCGATGATTGCCGTAGCCATCGGCGACATAGAGTTCATTGGTCTTTGGATCGATGGTTGTCTTCGCCGGCAGTCGCAGATTGGCGATATCGTTGCTGCCTTTACTTTGCCCCGGCTTGCCGATCTGCATCAGGAATTTTCCATCCTGTGTGAACTTGAGCAGAAAGCTGTCGTTCACCGCGCCAGCCGCGCCCATGGCGCTTTCGTCCTGTGGCAGCGCACCCGCCGCCGGTGTGCGCCCGTTGCCACCGATCCAGACATTGCCCTTGTAATCGACTGTGATGCCGTGATTGGAAGACGGCCAGTCGTAGCCTGCGCCCGGGCCGCCCCAGTGCCCGATCAGATTTCCGTCTTCGTCGAATTCGAGAACGGGCGGAGCCGCCGCGCAGCACTCCGCGTTTTTCGGCGTCATACTGGCGTACTGCTCTTTCGGTTCGAGCGAGCCCTGCCGGTGAATGATCCAGATATGATCGTTCGAGTCCACCGAGACGCCAATCACCGCGCCGACTATCCAGTGATTGGGCAGCGGCTTCGGCCAAAGCGGATCCACTTCGAAGCGAGGCGCCTGCACGGCGGCAGCTTCCACCACCGCGCGCTCGCGCATCAGCTTCGACCCCGCGGCTAAAGCAACAATCATTGCGACAATAGTGATCGCGCCGGTATAGTGGTTTCGCTTCATATGCCTCATCTTTCCGTAAAGTCTATCAGTCGCGTTCGCCGCCTTGCCTGGTTATTGCTGCTGCCAGTTGCGCTCGCCGCCCACGATATACCCGTCGACGCTACCGTGCAGGCTTTCGTGAAGCCCGCGGGCAACCGACTCCATCTGCTGGTGCGCGTGCCGCTCGAAACCATGCGCGATGTCGATGTTCCGCTCGGGCCTGCCGGCTATCTCGATCTCGACAAGCTCGCGCCGATGATGCCGGCTGCCGCTACTCTTTGGATCTCGAACTTCATCCGCGTGTACGAAAACGACGAGCCTCTGCCGCGTCCGCACGTTGTCGCGACGCAAATATCTCTGCCCTCCGACAAGTCGTTCGCGTCCTATGAACAGGCGCTGGCGCATGTCACCGGGCCGCCGCTCAGCAACGACGTGAACGCCGTCTGGAGCCAGATGATGTTCGATGTGCTGTTCGATTACCCCATCCAGTCGGAGCGCTCGGAATTCTCGATCGATCCTGCCGTGGATAATCTCGCGGCGCGCGTGAATACGGTGCTGCGTTTCCTGCCGCCGGGCGGCGCCATACGTGCGTACGAATTCTCCGGCGATCCGGGCGTGGTGCGACTGGACCCCAGTTGGTTCCAGGCCTCGCTGTCGTTCATCCACATGGGTTTCGATCACATTCTGGATGGCACCGACCACCTTCTGTTTCTGCTCTGCCTGGTGATTCCGTTCCGCCGTTTTCGAGCGCTGATTCCGGTGGTGACGGCATTCACGGTGGCGCATTCGATCACGCTCATCGCCTCGGCTTACGGGCTCGCGCCCGATGTGGGCTGGTTCCCACCGCTGATTGAAACGCTGATTGCGCTCTCGATCCTCTATATGGCCCTCGAAAACATCGTTGGCGGGGCAACGGTGCACCGGCGCTGGATACTGGCATTCGCCTTTGGGCTCATCCACGGCTTCGGGTTTTCGTTCGCGCTGCGGCAGTCTATGCAATTCGCGGGCGCGCACATGCTGGCATCGCTGCTCTCGTTCAACATCGGCGTGGAACTGGGGCAGCTTCTCGTGCTGCTCGTGATGATTCCCGTGCTCAATGCGTTGTTCCGATATGTCGTGGAAGAGCGTATGGGCACGATCATTCTTTCGGCCTTTGTGGCGCATACCGCATGGCACTGGATGCTCGATCGGGCCGATGCCATGCGAAGGTTTCCCTTTCGCTGGCCGACGCTCAGCGCCGCGTTCATGGCATGGGCGCTGCGCTGGATGATCGTGATTGTGGCGGCCGCGGGCGCGGTGTGGATCGTCGAAGGACTGCTTCGCAAACGCACCAAAAAATCATTGCCAGCGACCCGGTTTTAACGCCAGCGTCTGCGACGCACCGCGATCCACATGGACGGTATCCGCACCGGATAGCATTCGGAACAGTACGCCTGGTTCATCGAGCCGCGGTACGATTTCCGGACCAACCGCGAGCACGCGATATTCACCTGGCGCGAGTCCTGTAAACCGGAATTGTCCGTTGTCGTCGCCGGTGGTGCGCTTTGTCGCGAGGAAGATATTATCCGGCGTTGCGGGCCACCGAACCAGCACGACGTAAGGTTTGCCCACTGGCTTATCGCCTTCTGTAACGGCGCCGGTCACGGTGGCGGGCTTATCGTCGATCACGATCTCAAGCGACTGACTCGGAGAACTGCCGTCGGTTACGAAGATGTTGTCGGTTAACGCGATGCCGTTGTAGCGCACAGCTTTGACGTAGTAGCCAGCGCCCAGTCCCGACACTGCCACACGTTCGCGCGCGAGCGGAACTTCGCGGAAGCGGAAGTTGCCATCGGCGTCAGGAGTTACGGGTTGCCTTTCGTCGGTGAACTGTATGCGCCCCTGGGTTTGCAATGTGACGTTGACATCTGCCTGTACAGGGCCTTGTGCGCCATCGGCGATCGTAATCCGACCGTTGATATCGGGGCCCGTCATCAGCGAGACTTTCAAGTCGAAATTGCGATCTGTTACTTCGAACGGCATCACCACTCGTTTCCGATGCTCCGCCTTGTCGAGATCGAAGAGATAGAGCATATAGCTTCCGGGCTGAAGATTGCGCAGCAGGAAATCGCCTCCGCATGGAACCTGGCCGCCAGCCGAGGCTTCGAACTGATGCATTCTTGCGTCGAGCATCATGTTTTCTCCGGGCGCACAATTGTCAGACGGGATCGACACATGCACCCGGTAGAACGACGTCTTCTTCACCCGAATAGTCCCAATGCTGATAGAGCCTCCGGGCTGAAGCTGCACCAGGCTTGCGGAATCGAGTCCGTGGCCGCCAGGCCAATAGGCGTAGGCGTAGTCGGTATCGACAGTCTGAAGATCGTGATCGGTGAATTGCTTCATCAGGCTATCCTTGACGAGAACCTGCGGCACCACCTGCGCCACATAGTTCCCAGGTTCGCGGTCTTTTGAAACGAAACGTCCGTCCTCGTCGGTCGGCGATACCTCGCCCGCGCTCCATATCGCTTCCCCGCGGCTGAAATGGACACTCATCACCTGAACGTGGAAGTTCGGAATCGGCATACCGGTTTGGTCGTCCAACACGCGGCCGGTAATCTCTCCGGTACGGGAGAGCGCGAAGCGAACGGTGTGCTGGAGATGGTCCTTATCCACGACGACCTGCTCCTGCGCGCCGCCCAGACTCCCTGTTGATTCGCTATAGCCCGGCTTCTTCGCTGCCACGATATAAGTGGCGAATTTATCGACTTCGAACCGGAACGCGCCCTGCAAGTCTGTTTTGCCCTTCGCTACTTGTGTGTATTTGTAGGGCTGGAATACGAACTCGGCGATCGTTATCTCGGCATCGGCTACTGGCTGGTTGACGCCAGGCTCCATGACGACGCCGCTGATCACAGCCCGTTGTTGCTGCGCCCAGGCCGACATCGTGGCGAACCAGAGCAGCGATACGATAATTCGCGGCATCGAGTCCATTCTAACGGAACTGTAACGGTTCCGTGCGAAAATCGGCATTGCCAGTGCCAGATCCCCTCATTGAAGCCCGACACGTCGAAAAATATTATGCGCAGGAAGGCGATACCCGCATTCAGGTCATTGCCCCGACTGACCTCGCCGTGTATCCCGACGAGATACTGGCTGTTCTCGGCCCTTCCGGATCGGGAAAATCGACGCTGCTGCGCATGCTGACGGGCCTCTCGGCGCCCTCCGCCGGGCAAGTTCTCTGGCATGGCCAGCCGGTCGTGGGGCCGTGCGAGAACGTATCGATTGTCTTCCAGAGTTTCGCGCTGTTCCCGTGGCTGACGGTGCTCGAAAACGTGGAAGCTCCGCTCAAAGCGCGGGGCGTCGCTGCCGCGGAACGTCGCACGCGAGGCCTGAAAATCCTCGACACCGTGGGTCTCGACGGGTTCGAGATGGCGTATCCGAAAGAACTTTCCGGCGGGATGAAACAGCGCGTCGGCTTCGCGAGGGCGCTGGTCGTGGAGCCCGAAGTGCTTTTCATGGACGAGCCTTTTTCGGCGCTCGACGTCTTAACGGCGGAGAATCTGCGCGGCGAATTGCTCGATCTCTGGAGCGACAAGAAACTGCCGACGCGCGCGGTGTTTATCGTGACGCACAATATCGAAGAGGCGGTGCTCCTGGCCGACCGGATTGTGGTGCTGGGCAAGAATCCTGGCAGGATTCGCACGGATTTTCACGTCAGCCTGCCGCGCCCGCGCGACCGCAAGAATCCGTTTTTCGAGCAAATCGTGGATCGCGTTTATAAGGTGCTGACGCTGCCGGATCAGGCTCCCGCGGTGGCGGATATTGCCGCCGCCGGCCCGGCGAACGGCTCGGCTGCGACGACGAAGTTTCAAATGCTGCCGCATGCGCGGCCGGGCGGCGTCTCGGGACTGCTCGAAATTCTTGCCGATTCGACGGGGCGCGAAGACATCTACAAACTCGCCGATGAACTGGCCTTCGAGATCGACGATTTGCTGCCCACCGTGGAGGCGGCGGCGATGCTCGGGTTCGTCACCGTATCGGAAGGCGACGTGGAGATCACCGGCGCGGGCCGCGCGTTTGTCGAATCCGACGTTTTGCAGAGGAAAGAACTGTTCCGCACGGCGGCGCTCGAACATGCCGTGCTGATTCGCCAGATTACGCGCGCTCTCGAGAAGAAGGCGAATCATAAACTGAACGACGAATTTTTCCACGACATTCTCGACGAACATTTCACGGAGGGCGAGACGCAGCTTCAGCTGGAAACCGCCATTGTGTGGGGCAGGTTCGCGGAGTTGTTCGATCACGATTCCAACGGCAAGTATTTCTTCACGCCGGAAGAGACCGCTGCCGCTGTGAATCCGGAATCGTAAGCGCGTGCCGATGCCTGTCTCCAACGTGAACTCCCGGCAGATGTGGCGTGCGCGGCTGCAGCAGCGCACGTGGCCGGTGCTGATCGATCTGGCCGTATTTGCCGCCCTGCTGGCCGTGTTGGGTGCGCTGGCGGCGGTGGCGCGCTACTGGTTCAGCGCGGCGGTGCCGGCGGCGGAAATCTCGCGCTCGCCGCGCGCGCTGCCTCTCTACGCGTTCTATTCGCTGGTCCGCATGGCAACGGCGTACCTGCTGAGCCTGATCTTCGCCGTGGCGTACGGCTACATTGCGACCTACAGTAAACGCTGGCAGGGCGTCATGCTGGCGATACTCGACATTCTGCAATCCATACCGGTGCTGAGTTTTCTGCCTGGCGTGATGCTGGCCATGGTGGCGCTATTTCCCACGCGGCAGATGGGTGTGGAGTTCGGCTCCATCATTCTGATTTTCACCGGGCAGGTCTGGAACATGGCGTTCAGCTTTTATGCGAGCCTGCAGGCCATTCCGCGAGAGCTGCGAGAAGCCTCGCGCGTTTACCGGTTCAGCCGGCTGCAAACGTTCCTGCAACTCGAACTGCCCTACGGATCGATTGGCCTGGTCTGGAATTCGATGGTGTCGGTTGCGGGAGGCTGGTTCTTTCTGATGGCTTGCGAAATGTTTCAGCTGGGCAAACGCGATTTCCGGCTGCCGGGCCTCGGCTCGTTCCTGCAATCGGCGGCCAGCGCGGGCGATACGGGCGCGATCATCTGGGGCCTGGTGGCGATGATTGCCGTGATCGTATTGATCGATCAGCTGATCTGGCGACCCGCCATTGCGTGGTCGGATAAGTTCAAGTTCGAGCAGGTGGAAAGCAACGCCGCGCCGGCCTCCGGCATTTTGAATCTGCTGCGCCGCTCGCCGCTGCTGACTCGCCTGCGGGAGACGGTTTTCACGCCGCTAGCGGAGCGCATGTATCGCCATTACGCCCAGCATCCTGCTGCGCAACCCGAGATGCCCGACGCCGGGCAGGGGACAGCATCGCCGTGGAGGGTGGCGGCGGGTTACGCTTCCGCGGTTGTGCTGCTGATGGCCATCGGGTACGGTGTGTTCGAGGCATTCCGAACGCTGCGCGCCGTCACTTCGGCTGAACTGGTGGTCACGGTTCAGGCCGCGCTCGCCACGTTTCTGCGCGTCGCGGTGTCGCTCATTATTGCGTCGGCGTGGGCGATTCCCGCCGGAGTCGCTATCGGCTTCCATCCGCGTTTGGCGCGCATTGCGCAACCGCTGGCGCAGATTGCGGCCTCGGTGCCCGCGACGGCGCTGTTTCCCGTGATCCTGCTCGGCCTGATCAGTCTCGGCGGCGGACTCGGTACCGGTTCGATCCTGCTGATGTTGCTGGGCACGCAGTGGTACATCCTGTTCAACGTGATTGCCGGGGCTATCGCGATCCCTTCGGATCTGAAAGAAGTTGCCGATGTTTTCCGCTTCAGCACTGTGCAGCGCTGGCGCACCGTCATACTGCCGGGTATTTATCCTTACCTGATCACCGGGCTTGTGACCGCGTCGGGAGGCGCGTGGAACGCCAGCATTATCGCCGAGTACTTTCACTTCAAGGGAACGGTGCTATCGACGTTCGGCCTGGGGGCGCAGATCAGTTCGGCGACGGATAGCGGCAACTTCGCCGTGCTGCTGCTATCGACCATGGTGATGGCGACGTTTGTGGTGACGGTGAATCGTCTGCTGTGGCGGCCGCTTTACAGGCTTGGCGAGACGCGCTTCCGGCTGGAAAACTAGTTCTGCTTCGCGGCGGGGTAATAGCCTTCAGGCGCCTGCACGGTTAGCGATTTGTTATTCTTCGCGGTCAGGGTGATGTGCCGGAAGCCGGTTCCCGAGGGATCCTGATCCGATATATAGCCGATGCTGTACTGATTGCGCAGCTCTTCCTGAACGGTTTTGTAGATGCCGTCGATCGGCTCTTTCTTTGTGACTTCGAAGAAGCCGCCGCCGGTTTCGCGCGAGATTTGCTGCAGGATCTTCTTGCCGTCCGGACGCTGCTGGCCATTCATGGGACCGTTCCGGCCCCCGTTGCGGCGGCCGCCCATACCCATGCCGCCGAGAGTTGCCAGGATGGGTTGTCCATAGGCATCGCGGTCGGAAAACAGAATCGAGTAAACCAGAGTATCGGATCGCTGCGCGGCCTTGATGCAGTCGTAAAGCGATTCCTTGCTGCCCTCATCCACGCCATCGGTGAGCAGGATGAGAGCCTTGCGGCCCTTCTGCTTCGACATGATTTCGTCCGAGGCCAGAAAGATGGCGTCGTAAAGGGTTGTGCCCGCCTGACGCATGCCACCGTTATTTCCGTTTGGATAGCCACCACCGCCGCCGCCGCCCTGTCCGCCCTGGCGCATCTGTGGGCGCGCATCGTCGGGCATATGCACGGCATCGAGCGCGCGGCGCAGGTCTTTGCGCGAGGAAGTGAGGTCCTGCAGTAACTCGGTCTGGTGATCGAAATGGATGACGAAGGTCTGGTCTTTCTCGGGACGAAGCACCTGATCGAGGAAGCTGTAGCTGGCGTCCTTCTCCTCGCCCAGCACGTTGCGCTGGCTGAGGATGGTATCGATCAGGAGGCCGATCGAGAGCGGCAGATCGGCTTCCTGCGAGAAGTACTTAATGGTTTGCGGACGCCCGTCCTCGGTGAGCACGAAATCGTCCGCGGCGAGGCTTTTGACGATCTTCAGCTGCTTGTCGCGAACCGTGGCGTAAATGTTCACGACATTGACGTCGGTGGAGAACTGAGTATCCTGCTGTGCACGGAGCGACTGAGACGGCAGTGAAAGGCCCGCCAGCGCGAGGGCCGTTGCGAGCCGCAGCAACAGCGCACGGTAGTGTCCCGGCTGTGTCATATTGTGTTGAACTCCGCAATTGTGTTTGCCGTCAGCCGGAGGAAGGTTCCATTTTTCCGGCCGACGGGTTTGAATTGGGTTGTTTTTTAGTTGGCGACCGGGGCGGTATCCGGATTGGTTCGGGTCTTGCGCGCCTTCGCCGTTTTCATCTGCGCACGGATGGACCGGAGAGCACGAATCCGCGCGGCTTCGGCTTTCTGCCGGATGGCGGCCTTTGCCGCTACGTCGGTTGGCGTGAGGGCGCCCGCCCCGTAAGGAATCTGAATCTCATTCACGTCGGCGGCATCGGTGATGAATTCAATGTAGACGTTATCGCCTGCCACCAGTCCGCTGGAAGGAAGCTGCACGTTGATCTGGTAGAGTCCCGCCAGAGTCGGCACCAGGCCCGCGAAGCCGATGGTTCCGGGGTTGCCCGCGCTGCCGTTCGTGTAGTCGTTAAAGTTGATGAAAAGATTGCCGGAGTTGAACAGATCGGAGTAGTCGAGCGTTGTCGATGACGCGATGGCGCCGTCTGCAATGGTGGGAGTCACCGTTCCGAGTCCGGTCAGATACAGCACGATGTTTTCGCTCGGCTGCGCCGGGTTGGACGGAGTAATCAGCTGGCCGTTGAGGTGTGTAGCCGCAGCGTAGCCGATACCATCGGCGCCCTGCGAGAAAGAGCCCGGCACTGCGTCTGTGAGATAAACCTGAACAACGTTGGAGAGAACCCCGTTATTGTTGACCTGCACGTTCGCGAGACCGGTCTGGTTTAAGGCGACGGCATAAGGTACTCCCACCGAAAGAGCGGTCGGGCTTACCGCGTAAACAGGGCAGTTGATGCCGTTGATCGTAACAACGACGCCCGCCACGCCTTTCGTGGGAAAAGGCTGCCCGCCCGGGATCTGGACGGATGTTCCGGCCGGAGCGAGGCCGGTGCCGAACAACTCCAGTAACTCGCCCGGCGCGATACTCGCGGTAACGGGCATAAAATTCGCCGCATTCACCACGCCGATCGGGTTGAGGTAAACGCCGGCGCCGGTGAAGGCCGGGGCGTGCATGCCGACCAGCAGCGAATAATTACCGTTGCTTCCGATGGCCACGAACGCCTGGCCGCCATCGCCGAAAACGTACTCATAGCCGTTGAAATCGGTACATGGCGTCGCGTAGCCAGGGATGCACGCCGTGGTGCCGTCCGCATTCAGATTGATCTGATCGTCCGAGCCGAAGTCATACGAGGGCAGCGCGATCTGATTGAGGCGCTCATGGACGATGCCGTCTCCGGCGGCGTCGCCTGAGTTGTTCGTGCCGCCGTAGTAAGAGTCGGTTCCGAGGTAACCCGGCGAGTCTTCGAGCGCGGTGGTGAAATACAGTCCCGTACTGAGGCTGTTCGAGCCGGCAGCGGCCAGCGCTTTCACGCCAAAAAAGATGTCGTAGCCGCCCGATGTCCAGCCGAGGATGAAGTTTCCGTCAGCCGATTCGAAAATCGTTTTGGTGCCTGTAAACAGCGCGTTTGCCGATGATCCGGAAGGCAAAGGAATGGTGAGGGTCGCGCTTCCGTCGGTGTTGAAATTGTAAGTCGCGCCCGAGATCGTCTGCGTGACGCTGGCGCTGGTAATGTTCGCTGCCTGCCCGTTCAGGGTGATAGTGCCGAAGGTGCCTTTACCCGTGGCGCTCAGTTCGAAAAGCGCGTTCTTAGTCGCGGTGCTGCCGGCGCCGGTGAAATCCAGCAGGCCGGTTTGATAGGACGCTGTGAAGCTCGCGTTCGTGGGCGCGGTTGCGGCCGCCGGAATCGCGATAAAAATGTCGTTCAGGTAATTGCCGTCGTTTTCGGCTTCCGTCGAACTGCCCGTGTACACGCCCTGGGCTACGGCTCCGTAGATATACGCGTTGGCGTCGGTCTCATACAGCGGATTTGAGATATAGCCCGCTCCGTTCGATCCGATCGCGTAGGTGCCGGTGGCGCTCAGCGGCTGCGAGACTCCGCTGGTGGCGACATTATCCACCGTGGTTCCTGTCAGCGTGTAGTTGCCCGCTCCATCGAACACGATCGTTCCGTAAGTGGCAGTGATGTCGTTCGGATTGTAGTTCGCATCCACGTTCTGCACCGCCAGATGGCGGAAGTGGTAGCTGCCCTTCAATAAGGCATTCTGGCTGTTATCCTGCGTCTGCGCGAGCGCGCCCGAGAGCCCGGCCAGGAACAGCGCCGAAAGAGAGATCAACGATTGGATTTTCGGTAAATGCATGAAGCCTCAGAATTTATTATTACCCGGTGATTCGGCTGCCTGGTTTCACAGCAACCTCGTGTGATGAGATGCCCCGGCTTGTATTTCCGTTTCCATTCAATCGCCCGCCAAGCGGAGGGTCCACCACCGAAGCGTCATGTCAGGTGAATTTTAACACGCTGGCGTCGGGTGTTGCCGGGAGATAAAGGGCAGGATAGCCCGATTGCGGCGTTTTTTTCCCTGTACTCCTGTTTCCCGTCCGGTCCGTCCATCCTGTTACCATAGTCAGGCTGGCGGCGTAACGGCGCAGCCTGTTCCCGTGCGGGCGATTGAATCTTGATTCGAGGAAAATTACGTTAACTTTATGCGTCGAACATTTCGGCTTTGTGCCATCTCGTTGTGCGTGATCGTTTTGCTGACCGGCGGTGTTGCCGCGCTTTTGTCGCAGACCACAGGTACGCAGACCACCGGCCGCGGGCTCATTCGCGAGAGTGTGAATGAAAGCAAGCTGGTGACTCTCGCGGGCAATACACGCCCGGAGGCTACGGCCGAAAACGATCTGGGGACGGTTGCCGACAGCCTGGCGCTCAACCATATGATGCTCCAGCTGAAGCGCTCGGCGGCGCAGGAACAAGCTGTCGTGCAGTTCGTTAGCGAACTACAGAATCCGAATTCGCCTAATTTTCACAAATGGCTGAGCGCCGCCGAATTCGGCCAGCGGTTCGGGGCGGCGGAATCCGACGTCCGCACGGTGACCGGATGGCTGGAAGCGCAGGGCTTCAAAGTAAACAACGTCTACCCGAGCGGAATGGTGATCGATTTCTCCGGTAATGCCGGCCAGGTTCGAAATACATTTCATACTGCCATTCACAATCTCAATGTGAACGGCGTGCCGCATATCGCGAATATGAGCGATCCGCAGATCCCCGAGGCGCTGGCGCCGGTGGTGGCGGGTGTGGTTTCGCTGCACGATTTCACGCCTCACAAGATGAGCCGCGCGGTCGCGAAGACGCGCCCGGCGGCGACTGAGGCGAACAGCGACCGCCCGGAGTACACCTTTACGAACAGCGGCCAGGTTTACCAGGCGCTGGTTCCGGCCGATCTCGCGACCATCTACGATTTCAATCCGCTGTTCACGAAAGGAATCACGGGAAAGGGCCAGACCATCGTCGTGATCGAGGACACGAATTTATACAGTTCCGCCGACTGGAATACTTTCCGCAGTGCTCTTGGCCTTTCGCAGTACTCCACCGGCAGTCTGGTAACGAAACAGCCGGCGCCGCCGAGCGGAACCAATAACTGTTTTTCGCCGGGCGTCAACGGCGACGATGAAGAAGCCATTCTGGACGCGGAGTGGGCCAGTGCGGCCGCGCCGGGTGCCGCGATTGTCGTCGCTTCCTGCCTGAATACGGAAGCCACGTCCGGTCTGTATATCGCCGGGCAGAATCTGGTGAATTCGAGCGCTCCGCCCGCCATTGTGAGTATCAGCTATGGCCAGTGCGAGGCGGAAAACGGCGCGTCTTTCAACGCATCGCAGAATATGCTTTATCAGCAGGCGGTGGCCGAAGGCACTTCGATCTTCGTGGCCTCGGGAGACGAAAATGCCGCGAGTTGCGATGCGGGCGGCACCAATGCAACGCACGGGATCGGGGTGAGCGGTTTCGCTTCGACTCCCTACAACGTTGCCGTGGGTGGAACGGATTTTGGCGACGTTTATAACGGCACTACCAATCAGTACTGGAGTTCGGCCAATACCAGCACCTATGGTTCGGCGCTGTCTTATATTCCGGAAATTCCGTGGAACGATTCGTGCGCGGGCAGCCTGCTGGCCAACAGTATGGGATATTCCACGGTCTATGGCACGGGCGGTTTCTGTAATAGCAGCACGGCGCTGCTGTACGGCTACCTGGTTGTCGCGGGAGGCAGCGGCGGCCCCAGTAACTGCGCTACGGGAACGCCTTCGATAGTCGGAGTGGCCAGTGGTACTTGTCAGGGCTATGCCAAACCTTCGTGGCAGACCGGAGTGGCGGGAATCGCGAACGACGGCGTGCGCGATATCCCCGACGTTGCCATGTTCGCTTCCGATGGCGCGGCGTGGGGCCATTATGCGGTGATCTGCTTTACGGATGCGTCGAATGGCGGATACCCCTGCAAAGGAGCTCCCGTCAACTGGGCCGGAGTGGGTGGCACTTCGCTCGCGACGCCGATCATGGCTGGCGTTCAGGCGCTGATCAATCAGAACACGGGGAGCGCGCAGGGTAATCCCAATCCGGTTTATTACTCGATGGCGGCAACGGTGCCCAGCGCATTCCACAGCGTGACTCAGGGCGATATTACCGTGAATTGTAATGGCCCGCGCAATTGTTTCGGTTATGCCGGTAATGTCGACTACGGGCGCGCGGGGCGTATTTTCGAGACCACTTACGGCGGCGCGCTCTCTACTTCCACTACTTCGTTCGCGCCTGCGTATGGAACGGGCGGAAGCTGGAACTTTGCTTCGGGACTGGGCAGTGTGGATGTGAATAATCTGGTTACGAACTGGAGCACGAAGTAGCGGGTCAGCGGGCGATCTGCTGCGCCGCGCCCTTTGCCAGCGTCCGGACGGTTTCCCAGGCGCTGCCGGGAACGCGCTGCAGGCCGGCCAGCACCTGTTCCATGGCGGCGAGAAAATAATCGAGAGCTTCGTCGGCGATATTGAGCGGCGGCAGAAATTTGATCAGCTCGGTGTGGTAGCCAGCCACCTGGGCGAGAATGCGGTGCTCGCGCAGCAGCGGTACGATCAGGGTCTGGCTGAACACGCCCTCGTTTAGCAGATGCAGCGCGTCCCAGGCCGCTTTCAGTTTGAGCGAACCTTCGGGGCGGCGGAAGTCGATGCCGAACATCAGACCTTTGCCGCGCACCTCGAAAACAAATGGACAATTGCGGCCGATCTCGGTCAGGCGCGCGATTGCGTGCTCGCCTAAACGCGCGGCGTTGTCGGGCAGGCGATCTTCTTCCATCACCTGAAGCGTTGCCAGCGCCGAGGCCATGGCGAGATCGTTCTGTCCGAATGTGTTCGAGTGAACGACGCAGTGTTCCATGCTGTCAAACACCGAATCCATGATGCGCGGCGACGTGATCACGGCGCCCACCGGAACGTAGCCGCCGGAGAGCGCCTTGGCGACGCACACGATGTCCGGTTCCACATTCGGCCAGTGCTGAAAGGCGAACCATTTGCCGGTGCGGCCCAGACCGCATTGCACTTCATCCGCGACCAGCAGCGCGCCCGCCTTGCGGCAGAGGCGGCTGGCTTCGGCAAGATAGCCATCGGCCGCTACCTCGCAGGTTTTGCCCTGTACCGGTTCCACTACGAACGCGGCCACGTCTTTGCCGTGCAGCGCCTGTTCGAGAGCGGCGAGATCGTTGAAAGGAATCTTCGTGGTGCCCGGCATCAGGTCTCCAAAGCGGTCGCGAAAGAAATCCGAACCGTTCAGCGAGAGGGCGCCGAGGGTGAGTCCGTGAAAGGCGTGGTCGCAGAACAGGATGCGCGGTTTGCGGGTATAGCAGCGGGCGAATTTGATGGCACCTTCGATACTTTCGGTGCCGGAGTTGCAGAAAAAGACGCGCGACAGCTTTGCATGGTGACGCGAAGCTTCATTACCGACCTGACGCGAAGCTTCATTACCGACCTGACGCGAAGCGTCACCGACAACCGCGCCGGAGCCGGCCGAGGCGTGGTGTGTCAGCTTCTCCGCGACCAGGCCGGCCAGCAGCGAGCAATCCATGCGCACCAGGTTCGGCATGTCGCGCGACAGCACCTGTTCGAGGATCGAGCGAACGCGGGGATGATTGCGGCCCAGCGCGAACATGCCCCAGCCGGTCAGAAGATCCAGATAGCGATGGCCATCGGAATCGAAGAGCCATTCGCCCTGGCCGCGAACATAGCTTTTGTCGAAGCCGATGGTGCGGATCATCCTGACGAAGGCCGGATTCAGATGGCGTTCGTGCAATTCATACTGACGCCCCTGCTGAGCGTCCAGCCAATCGAGAAATCCCTGTTCCATGAAGAGTGAGCCCGCTTGAGGGCAATAAATAGTGCGATGTTGCGGGCGGCCCGGAGGTTACCATCGTCGGGCCGCGAGTGACCGCGCATTTGAGCGAAAACTCACTTTTGGTCTCGTCATGACAGGTAGCGCAGCAGATCTTCCGTGCGGAAGCAGTGCGAAAGCGCCACGTCGCGATGGATGCGGCCGTTGCGCACCATCTCGGCGAGCGATTGTTCCATGGAAATCATACCGTCGATGCGGCCGGTGGAGAGCGCGGAGTAAAGCTGATGATCTTCGCCCTTGCGAATGAGGCTGCGAATGCCGCTCGACGCCATCAGGAGTTCGATTACCGGGTAGCGGCCACCGGCCTGTCCCGGCACCAGTTGCTGCGCCACAACCGCAAGCAGAGCGAGCGACAGCTGCTGCCGGATCTGCGGCTGGTTGCCGAGAGGGAACGAATCGAGAATGCGCGAAACGGCCTGCGAAGCGTCGTTGGTGTGCAGCGTGGAAAGCACCAGGTGGCCGGTTTCCGCGGCGGTCAGCACGGTGGCGATGGTCTCGGGGTCGCGCATTTCGCCCACCAGGATCACGTCGGGATTCTGGCGAAGGATGCTGCGCAGCGAAGTGGCGAAATCCGGTGCGTCGTTGTTGGCATAGGGGCCGACTTCGATCTGTTCGATAATCGACTTGCGGTTGGAATGCACGAATTCGATGGGATCTTCGATGGTGACGACGTGATCGTGGCGCGTGCTGTTGATCAGATCGACGAGCGCGGCGAGCGTGGAACTCTTGCCGCAGCCAGTGGGCCCTGTGACCAGTACGAGCCCCTGGCGCGCTTCGGCGAGACGGCGCAGCACGGGCGGCAGGTGCAGCGATTCGAGGGTCGGCATCTTATCGGGAAGCAGGCGCACGCTGCCTGCGATGGTGCCGCGCTGGAAGTGAACGTTGGCGCGGAAGCGGCCGATGCCTTCGCGGCTGAAGCAGAGATCCACCGATTTGATGCGCTGCAATTCCTGATTCTGGGCCTGCGTCAGCAAAGGCAGCAGGAGATTTCGCGTGCTCTCCGCGGTGAGCGCGGGGCCGGAGGAGTGCGAGAGAACGCCGTTGACGCGCATGGTGACCGGAACGTTGGCGATGAGCAGCACATCGGACGCGCCGAGGCGCGCGGCGTGGGCCAGCACGGTATCGAGCGATGAAAGATCGGCAGGCGCGTCGGTGCGCGTGTCTTTCATTGCCGTTACGGCGGCGCCAGGAGTGGCGCGATTGAGTTCGGCGACAATCTGTGCAAGTTCGTTTTGATATGCCGGCACGATCTTAGTATATTGAAGCGAGTATGAAACTATCCGGTTCGGCGGTTTTGATTACAGGCGGCAGCGGGGGCATCGGGCGTGCGATTGCGAAGGCGCTTTCCGAAGCCGGTGCGCGCGTGGCGATTACGGGACGCGATCAGAAGAAGCTGGAAGAGGCTGCGGCGAGTCTCGGAGTGTTTCCGATTCAGGCCGATGCGTCCGTGGAGGCCGATGTGGAGCGGACTTTCCGCGAGGTACTGGCGAAGTTCGGCGATCTGGATGTTCTCGTGAATAACGCGGGCTTCGGCACTTTTAAAGACCTGGTGGATATGGATACGGCTGGCTTCGAGCGCGTGTTTGCGACCAATGTGACCGGGATTATCGTTTAGTTGTGGAACCCGTAGAATCAAGGCGATAGCAAGCTAACCTTAGCGGGAGCCGACCACGACAAAGATCGGGCTTCAGCCCAACAAGGTAGAGCGTTATATGTCGGCTAATCCTTACTGCGCTTTGCAAGTGTCTGCGCCTTGCGCCCCTTCGAGACGACTTTGCACAAGTATCCGACAATGTAGCTTCGATCTGCTTGTTCGATCAGGTCCTGGTTTTTCACCAAATCGGCTATGCCTTTTTCGATCAGAGGCCACAACGGGTCGGCTTCATAGTCCACGTAAGGATGTCTGTAGCCGGGATCTGCGGGCTTCAACCGCTTGGTCTTCATGGGCCTCATTCTCGCATGAAACAAAGTCCGCGCCCCGGCCCACCAGGGCCTACAACGCAGCATATTCGGCGTCATGATGATGGGGCGCGAGGCCGCGAAGATTTTCGTGAAGCGGAACCGGGGGAATATTGTTAATATCTGCTCGACGGCTGGAGTGCGCGGCGGCGCGAAGGGTACCGCGTATTATGCGAGCAAGTTCGCGGTGCGAGGTATGACGGAATGCTGGCGCGCGGAATTGCGCAAGCACAATGTGCGCGTGATGCTGGTGAATCCGAGCGAAGTGGCGACCGATTTTTTCGCGACGAACGGGCTGACGCAGAATGTGAACGAGAGCAAGCTGCGCGGGGAAGAAATTGCGAGTGCGGTGAAAGCTGTGCTGGAGATGGACGACCGCGGTTTTGTGCCGGAGTTGACGGTGTTTGCGACGAATCCGGTGGATTAACGGGTTCGTTTTTTGCTATATAATCGTGGCCATGAGATCCGCGTTGTCCATCGTTGCGGCGATATCGTGCCTGGCGCCCGCTGCGTTTTCGCAGGGCATGACTGGCAGGATCGGCGACTGCGATTCCGCGTCCTGTAAGGCGACGTTCGATCCGGCGAATGGCATCCTGCGCGGCAACCCGTTGCAGGCGCGCCGTATGCGGGCAGGCGAAGCCGTGTAACCGTGCGGACGCTGGCCGATGGCACTCACATCACGAACGATAATAGCGGCTCGGAACCTATGACTTATGAGGATTCCAGTGGCCGGCTGCGAACCGAACAGCCCCTGATTTACGGTCGTATGGGCGCAAGGATTCCTGTCGATTTTACCGTGATTCAGATTTAGGACCCGGTAGCGGGATATCGTTACATTCTGGATTCGGTGAATCGCGTGACGCATCGGATTCCTGCACATTTTCTATCGGTAATGACGCTGCCGCCGAATTCCGCGTTGACGACGATCTACCACACTGGCGGCGGAACGACTAAAGACGCTGAAGCTCTCGGCACGAAAATCATGTTCGGTGCGACCGTGGCGGGGCGCAGGATGACTTCCACGAGTCCGGCGGGAGCGAACGGAAACGACCGGCCCATCACGACTACCAGCGAAATCTGGATCGACCTGCGCAACGGCGTCGTGGTTATGAGCAAGGACAACAGTCGCGCAGCCGACTCTACAATGACCATGGAAAACTATAGCGACGCCGAGCCCGCCCCCGCGTTGTTTCAGCCCCCGCGGGATTTCACGCTGGTCGACGAAACGGGTCCGTTCACAATTTTATTGCCGCGTGCGAATTGACGGGCTGTCTTATGAAAAGTTCCAACATTGTCATCGGGTGGAAGGCTATTCTTGCGTTTGGCCTGACTCTGGCTGCTATTCCAGCCGGCAATGCATCCGACAATTCGCCTGCATTCGAAGTCGCGACGATCAAGCCGTTCGACACGAAGAATGGCGTCATGGAAGCGGGTGTTCATGTTTATCCGGGAGGCAGGCTTGTCATTCATGCGCTTGCGCTGAAGGCACTGGTTATGGCGGCTTATGATATTGGCTACTGGCAGCTATCCGGTGGCGAAGACTGGATGGAGAAAGACGTTTACGATGTTGAGGCTAAGCCTGCGGCGCAGTCGGGGGAGTACAGTCTCCGGCACACCAGATTCGGTATCGGCGATGAAAGGGTGCGTCAGAGGCTACAGACGCTGCTGATGGAGCGCTTTCAGCTGAAGGTCCATCGCGAGACGAAGACAGGCCCCGTTTACCTGCTGGAAAAAAGCGGCAAGACGCTGCAACTGAAACCTACCAAATATACAGAAGACCAGCCGGTAAATGGAACGGCGGGCTTTTCCGGAGAAATCGAGTTCGTCGGCGGGCACTGGTTCGTCTTCGATAGTTCTATTCCGCAGTTGGCGAAGTTTGCCAGTGACCATATATTACATCGGCCGGTCATCGATCGGACCGGGATTAGCGGATCGTTCGACTATAAAGATCCGGACGTCAAAATCCCGCAGGAACAGGACTTCCAGGGGTCCTTCCCGTTTTTTATCCAGGAGATCGGCCTCAAATTAACATCGTCGAAAGGTCCTGTCGAGACGCTCGTGATCGAACACGCGGAAAAGCCCACGCCCAACTGATCACTTCAGAACGATCGACGCAACAAGATCGACGCCACCCGCGGATTTGATCGTTTTGGCATCGCCAGTCGGACCTTTCGCCGCTGCGGTCTGGAGCTGATCCACGAATGCCGGCAGTGTGAACCACTGGAAGTTGTGCGCGGTGTAGACGACATCGTACTTGCCGTCGGTCTTTGCGCGCCAGGCCGCCAGTGCCGTTACGAAATCGGCCAGCGGAGCGTTGAGGATCAGACCGTCCGTTGCGGACTGCGCGCCAAGTGCATCGCCTGAAAGCAACACGCGGTCGCTGACGTCGAGCAGGGTCAGGCCCGTTGACGAATGGCCGGCGAGCGGTTCCACCTGAATGGTGACGGGTCGACCGGCGGTGTCCGTCCCGAGGCTGATAGTATCTCCGGCACCGACTTCGCTCACGTTCGTGAGGCCCAGTTGAGAGGGAATGGCTGCGCCTTTCGGTACGTAGATCTTATCGGCGGCGAATTGCATGAGGCCGCCGATCTGGCCGGGATCGTCGCTGGTGATAATCACTTCGAGCGGAACGCTGCCGATTAATCGCGAAACGAAAGTGGCAAGCTCAGGAGCACCCAACGCATTCATTCCGGTTCCGACGAGGAGAGCTTTCGTGGAACCGCGAATGAGATAGAGCGAGTTATTCGAGCCATCGCGGATCAGATAGAAGTTTGTTTTGATGTTCGCGAGCATCGGATACTTCGCGAAATCGACGGTGCCCGACCATCCCGGAATCTGAATCGCATGATAGGCAAAGTCAGATGTGCTGGGCGGGAAAAGCATGTTCAGTCCGTACGTCATCTGGCCCGTATCGACCTTCGCGATGACAACATTGCGCCCGACCGTGCCATACGGCTCGCCGACGACGCTTCCGTTGAGAACACCCTCGGCCGCCGCGACTTCGTCATCCACATATTGCTTGTCGAGCGGACGGCCGCGAATGGGCGCTGGTCCGCGAGATGCTTCGTCGACCTGATAGAAATGTGCGGGCAGCACGGCGGGGTTATCCATGGGGCGCAGCACGGCTTGTAAGTGACGCACGGTCTCCGCATACTGCGAGATGAGGCCGAAGTGCGCCCAGACATAGCCGGAGCCGATGGCGTCGCCGGTGGCGATCAGGTTGTTTTCGGCGTCGAGATAGCCGGTGGAACCGGGCGTGTGTTCGTAGAGCGAAATAGCGCGAATCGTGCGTCCGCCGAGTTCGATTTCGCCGACGGCGGCGCCGTTGCCATGGGTGGTCGCGCCGCCTCCTTCGCGGATGGGGACGTAGTTGGAGGGCGCGTTGAAGCGGGGCCAGTCGAGGTCGGGATAGTAGAGCGTGCGGTCGGACATGTCGCGATTTTTGCCGGTGTGATCGCCGTGGCTGTGCGTGTTGGCGGCCACGAAATCGACGGGCTTTGCGCGAGCGGTCTTGCCGTCGTTTTCATGCCCGAGCAGGAAGCGGACTACGTTCTTGAGATCGCTCTGGCCCGGTTGTACAGGCGGGGTTGTGTCCTGCGTGTTCTGCGCGGTGTCGATCAGCAGCGCACGCTCGGAGCCTTCGAGCAGATACATAGAGGAACCCTGCGAGGTGCCGCCGCCCGGCAGTTCGTTCTCGATCCGCCAGGTGCGCTGGCCCTTCGCGTTCGTCGCCATCAGATACGCGGTGTACGCGCCCCACGGGTTGGGCGTGGCGAAACCATTGCCGAGGTTGCGGCCGGAGGCGTTCTTGTATTCGGGCAGGAAGCCGGGGACGAGTCGATAGTATTCGAGAGGCGGCGCGGTTTGCGCGGATATGTTTGCGGTAAGGGAGAGTGCGATGGCCGTGATCGCGACGAGGCGGTGCGTCATGGATTTGATGTTACTACTGCGGCGTAGAATCCACGCAACGCCAGGCGATCGCGGGGCGTATACTAACTGAGCCGCGTATGCCGACGATGGAGTCTCCACAAGAAGCCAAGGCACCGAAGAACCGCCGCTGGCGTAGTCTGTTAGCTGCGGGAGTCTTACTGGCGGGCGGGATTTTGGCGGGTACGTGGTTCGTTGGGCGCTCCAATTGGCGCGACCTCGAAAGAGACTTACCCCGTATTGGGACCATCGATTTCTATGGGCTTCGAACGGTCACTGAACAGCAGGTGCGCGACAAACTGAATATCAGGGAGGGGGATGCCATCCCGGTCGATATCGAAGATATCAACGTGCCGATGAAGATTCAGCGGTGGCTTTCCGGCAGCAAGCCAGTTGAGATCCGCAGGGATGTGGAGGATCGGCTGAAGCAGATCCCCGGCGTTGCTCGGGCTGCCCTCGAAATGGGGCTGGGTGCCGGCAGCAGTAAAGCGTCGCTCTTCGTCGGGATCGAAGAGGGAGATGCGCCGCGTTTCGATTACCGGCCACTTCCCCGGGGGTCGGCCGCGCTGCCGAATAGTATGACTGCAGCCTACGATCAACATATCAGCGCGCTCGAGACCGCGCTGGCTAAAGGCGATAAATCGCTGGACGAGGACGATTCTCAGGGGCATGCGCTCTCGTCCGATCCCGTCATGCGGGCGCAGGAGGAGAAGGCCATCGCTTTCGACGCTTCGAATCTGGCTCTTGTCCGCACAGTATTGAAGGACTCGGCGGATGCCACGCAGCGGGCCGTTGCTGCCTGGATCATGGGATACGCGCCCGATAAACGCGCCATTCTAGGAGATTTGATAGACGCCGCTCGCGATCCCGACGACACCGTGCGCAATAACGCAACGCGGGCAATCGGCGTCATCGCCGAATTCGCGAGCGATAGGCCGGAATTGGGAATTCGTATCGATCCATCTCCGTTCGTCGACATGCTAAACTCTCTGACCTGGACCGACCGGAACAAGGCGACCATGGTGTTGAGTGGTCTCACGGAAAATCGTTCCGCCGAAGCACTCCGACAACTTCGGGAGCGAGCGCTTCCATCTCTCACAGAGATGGCTCGGTGGAATGACTCCCATTCACGGGACGGGTTGGAGCTATTGGGGCGGATCGCGGGTCTGGACGAGAAAGATATCCAGAGCGCGTGGGATCGCGGCGAACGCGAACGGATTATAGCGATGGCTACTGCCAATACGAATTACGCCGCTTCAGAATCACGTCCTGGCCATTGAACGTACCCGTGATTCCGGTCGCGCTCACTGTGCCCGCAAAATCCATGCGAAGATCCGGCAGCAGATTCTGCTGCTGATCCACACGCTGTTTCATGATGGTGAATTTAATCTTCGAGCCGGAAACATCCACGGTTACAACTTCCGGGGGGTTGGGTTCGCCTTCCGCCGTTTGCACGCAGGCCCAGTATTGATCGCGCGCGTAGCTGATCCAGACCTCCGTCCCGATCACGCCTCCGGCTTCCCTCACATAGCGCATGTCGCTGAAAAAGCCGGTAACGCCGGATTTTGACTGGGCTCCGGTGCCGAATGCAAGCAGGAGGCACACCAGGACGGACGCACCGATTCTCGCTTTCAACTCAGACAGCCCCCATTGCTCGATATTACTACGCTCGATATTACTACGGCGCTTGTTAACGGGCCTGTGAATTCGTCAGCGCCAGCACCGCGTAGGCGGTCGCCGCGTCGCTCATGAAGAGCCCCGTATCGGACAATACCGCGCGATTGTTATTCAGCGACACCGCGGGCCAGCGGCCGTCCGCCGCAATCTGATTCGTGTTCAGCCAGGCCAGCGCGCGCTTCAGTTGCGGCGCGGCTTGTTGGGCATCCACTTGTTCCAGCGCGTACGCCACCAGCCCTGTCGCGTAACCGTCGCTCGCGGGGTCGATGGGCGTATTGTCGTGCCGCTTCCAGCCGGGAATCATCGATGCCATGCTGAAGCCGCCATCCTCATGCTGTTTCGCCAGCGTTTCGGCGACGATCTTGCTCTGCTGTTCGGGCGTCAGCAGGCCGTGCAGCTTCGCGGAAGCCCACAAGAGTTCCACGCGATCGAGCGGTGTCTGCGCATCCATGTTCTTTACGAGCCAGCCGAGCAGTAGTTTGATGCCGGGCTGTATCGCCGTGTCCGACTGGTAGTTATCGGGCGCGGAGCCGATGGCGATGGCGGCGAGGCAGTTGCCGTAAAACTGCGAATCGCCCTCGAATGGCGCGTTGTGAAACTGCAGCCAGGCCCAGGCGCCATTCATATCGGCAGCTTTGATCTGGAGTGCCCACATGTTGTCGAGCGCCAGCCTGGCATCGGCGCTCAGATGTCCGGCGGGAACGTCGTGAGAGACGAGAATGAGCGAATTGAGAATCGATTCGGTGCCCCGCGATTCGGAGGACTTGGGCAAACCGCGCGCCTGATCGCTATAGAAAGGTTCGACGTCGTGCCAGGCGCGAACGCGCTTCGTCACGCTATCGAGCACCGTCTGTTCGTTGGGCGAAG
>Ga0302319_10004572_pt1 | contig 28293 bp, 19 predicted proteins | sample Bog_T0_2_FD_203319 | JGI IMG/M metagenome (GOLD analysis project Ga0302319, IMG submission 203319) | Peat permafrost microbial communities from Stordalen Mire near Abisko, Sweden - Bog_T0_2 | ecosystem: Environmental > Terrestrial > Soil > Wetlands > Peat | place: Sweden: Abisko, Stordalen Mire... | reverse complement strand
AAGGATGCCGCCAACCAGGCGGTCGACGCCTTTGCGGCTCGCGGCTTCCGTTCGTTGGGCGTCGCCCGGGCGGACCAGGAGGGCCAGTGGCAATTCCTGGGCGTGTTGCCGCTGTTCGATCCGCCACGGGAGGATGCCAGGGAAACCATCGCGACCGCGCTGGCCATGGGCGTCAAGGTCAAGATGGTCACCGGCGACGCCCTGGCCATCGCCAAGGAAACCGCCAAAAAGCTGGGCCTGGGCACGAACATTCTCGATGCCGCCAGTCTGGGTGACTCCACGAAGCAGGAAAACGCGGAAGTGACCGAGGAAGTCGAGCAGGCCGACGGGTTCGCCCAGGTGTTTCCCGAGCACAAGTTCCACATCGTGGACGTCCTGCAGAAGCACGGGCACATCGTCGGCATGACGGGCGACGGCGTGAATGACGCCCCCGCGCTGAAGAAGGCTGATTGCGGCATCGCCGTTTCGAGCGCGACGGACGCGGCGCGGGCGGCGGCGGCCATCGTCCTGACGACCCCCGGCCTGTCGGTGATCATCGATGCGATCAAGGAGAGCCGAAGAATTTTCCAGCGGATGAACAGCTATGCGATCTATCGCATCGCCGAAACGCTGCGGGTGCTCTTCTTCATGACGCTCGCCATCCTGATCTTCAATTTCTACCCGCTGACGGCGGTCATGATCGTCATGATCGCGCTGCTCAACGACGGCGCCATCCTCTCCATCGCCTATGACAACGTCCATTACAAGGACAAGCCCGAGGCCTGGAACATGCGCATGGTGCTGGGGATATCCACCGTGCTGGGTGTCATCGGGGTCATCGCGGCGTTCGGCCTGTTTTGGCTCGGTTTGCGCGTGTTTCATCTCGACCATGCGCGCGTCCAGACCCTGATGTATTTGAAGCTGTCCGTGGCGGGACACCTGACGATTTTTCTCACCCGCACGCGCGGCCCGTTCTGGTCCATCCGGCCCGCCCGGATTTTGTGGATGGCCGTCCTCGGCACGCAAATCGTCGCCACGCTGATCGCGGTCTATGGGGTGTTCATGACGCCGCTGGGCTGGGGCTGGGCGCTGTTCGTTTGGGGCTATGCGCTCGCCTGGTTCCTGGTGAATGACCGGGTGAAGCTGCTCGCGTATCGGATTTTTGATCACGGCAAAGGGGAAGCGAAGCCGGAAGTCAAAAGCGCGCCCAAGCCCGAGGCCAACGATGGGGCCAAGCCGGAAGCCAAGCCTGGGACCCCGGCCGAGCCGAAGCCCGAAGCCGGCGCGCGAAGCCCCGAAAGATGAACCGCATCAATAGGTCGTCGCAGCCAAACGGCGACCCGCTCAGGCCACGCCCTTGCACCGTATGCGCATCGAGGTTTACAATTGGGCATTCCCGCCTTTACTACGGGCCGGGTGAAAATCCACTATTTCGACAGCAATGCCACCACCAGCGTGGCGCCCGAGGTATTGCAGGCGATGCTGCCTTACCTGACCGAGGCCTGGGGCAATCCCTCGAGTCCCTATCGCCTGGGCAGGCAGCTGGTTGAACCGATCGAAGCGGCCCGCGAATCGGTCGCCGCCCTGGTCGGCGCCGGGGCCTCCGAAATCATTTTTACGAGCTGCGGCACCGAGAGCATCAATACGGCGATCACCAGTTCCCTCTACTCCCAGCCGGCGAAAAAGCACGTGGTCACAACGGCGGTCGAACATTCGGCGACGCTGAACTGCTGCGGCGCCCTGGAGAAGCGGGGCTACGAGGTGACTTACCTGCCCGTCAATCGGGATGGCGCGCTCGATCTGGGGGCCGTCGAGCAGGCGCTCCGGCCCGACACCGCGGTGGTTTCGATCATGTGGGCCAACAACGAGACGGGCGTGCTGTTCCCGATCGCGAAGATTGCCGAACTGTGCCGGGAGCGGGGAATTCTCATCCACACGGATGCCGTGCAGACGCCGGGCAAGTTGACGATTGATGTCGATGAGCTGGGCGTCGATTTGCTCTCGCTCTCCGCGCACAAGCTGCACGGCCCCAAGGGTGTGGGATCGCTTTATGTCCGCCCGGGCACACCCTTCTGGCCCTTGATCATCGGGGGACATCAGGAGGAGGGCAACCGGGGTGGGACCGAAAATGTCCCCTACATCGCGGGCTTTGGCCGGGCGGCAGAACTCGCCCGGGCGATCAAATTCCAGGATCGGCACACCCTCGCGGCCCGGCGGGATGCCTTGGAGGACGAAATCCTGGCCAGGATCCCCGGAACCTCGCGCAACGGCGCCAAGGAGCCACGGCTGCCCAATACGACCAGCATCGCCTTCGCCGGAGTCGAAGCTGAAGCGTTGCTGCTCATGCTGGACCAGCTGAATATCTGCGCGTCGAGTGGATCGGCTTGCACCACCGGTTCGGTGGCTCCGTCCCATGTGCTGACGGCCATGGGGCTCAATGCGACGGAGGCGCGCAGCACCATCCGGCTCAGCCTCGATTACGAGACCACGCGGGAAGACCTCGACTGCCTGATGAGCCACCTGCCTCGCGTCGTGAGCGAACTGCGGGCCGCCGCTTCGCCCCGGGCCCTCGCGCGGATTTCCGGTCGCAATTCCGCGCTGGCCGCCCAACCGGCCTGACCCACGGCAAAAAACATGAGGGAAGCGACCGAGATCAAGCCCCCGCGCCCCGCTCCGGCGGCGCTCGAGGCGAAACTGCGAGAGTACATCGGTGAAGTGCCGCTCTACCAGGCGGCGAAAGCCAGCCTCCGTGGCCACTCGACCGCCCGAGAGCTGCTGGCCGCGCTCCCTTTCATCACCAAGCAGGACATCAAGCGGGACTTCCCCCGCAATTTCCTCCGCGCGGGCCAATCGCTCGACGAACTCACGGCGCAAGGACTCGTCGAGATCGAGCACACGGCGGGCACCAGCGACAACCGGGCCGATCTGCTGCTCGAATATGGCTGGTGGATGCGCCAGGAAGCCTGGGCGCTGGAGCTCAACCCCCACATCGCGCAGGTTTTCCAGGAGAACCCGCAGGCGCGTCGCGTGACGATTTCCTCCCCGGTCTGCAATGGGGAGATCACTTTCAATGGCACGCCCTCCGCCAAGCGGCGGTCGCTCGGCAGCACTCGCTTCGTCAGTTTGTCGCGATTTCCGTTCCTCCTGGGCGAAGATGACCTCGATCGGATGATCGAGGAGACGCGCGAATGGGATCCGGTCTTTCTGGATACCGACCCCGTCTACGCCGCGGTTTTCGCCCGGCATTGCGAGCGCCGCGGCGTGACGTTGCCGAAGCTCAAGTTCATCTTCACCAGCTATGAGTTTACCAGCGTGCTGCACCAACGGGTGCTGGAGCGGGCGTTCGGCGTGCCGGTCTACAATCTCTATGGATCGACCGAGACCGGTCATCTCCTGATGGAGAACGAGGCGGGCCGGATGATCCCGAGCGGGAAAATTGCCCAGCTCGACGTGATCAACGAAGATGAGCGCGGAGTCGGCGAACTGGTGGTGTCGACCCTAACCAACGACTACATGCCGTTGCTCAACTACCGCATCGGAGACTTGGTCGAGCGGAAGCCGGGCGTCGATGGCTTGACCTACCGGCTCCACGGCCGCGCCGCGGACGCATTGCCGGGGCCGAACGGCCTGCGGATCACGGTTCGAGACATCGACCAGTGTTTCGTGGGATGCGAAGGCATTCTGCATTATCGCCTCCACGAAACCACCCCGGGGGATTTTCTGCTCAGCTACATCGTGGAGCGGGACGGTCCAACCCCTGCGGCATTGGACGCGGTCGTGCAGCAGCTTGAGCAATGGGTCAAACCCAGCACGAAAATCAAAGTCGCGCCGATCAAATTCCTCCTGCCGGAGGGCTCCGGCAAATTCGTGTTAAGCTATCCGTATGGTTGAGGGCGGCCGGGGCCCATGGTAGGTGTTCACCCCATATGCCGGTGGTCCGCGCCGGGCTACGATGGCCGCGCGATGCCCACCCTTGGGGAAATTGCCGGGCGGCTCGGCGTGTCGGTCGCCGGGGACGATTCGATCGCGATCACGGGCGTCAATACGCTGCGGGACGCGGCGCCGGCCGAATTGTCCTTTCTCGGGTCCAACCGTTATCTGCCCGACCTGCAGACCACCCGGGCGGCGGCGGTGCTCGTCGGCCGGGGAATGAAGGCTCCGGCCGAGGCCGCCAAGCCGCTGCTGCTGGTGGACGACGCCGACCTTGCGGTTGCGCAGGTCTTGGAATGGTTGCGCCCCGCCGTGCCGCGTCCGCCGGTCGGGGTGGATGCGTCGGCCCGGGTCGCGGCGAGCGCGCGGCTCGGGGCGGGCTGCGCCATCGGGCCGTTTGTCATGATCGGTGAACGGACGCGTCTCGGCAGCAACTGCCGGATCCACGCCGGGGTGGTCATCAGCGACGACGTCGTCCTGGGCGACGACTGCGAGCTCCTGCCCCATGTCGTCATCCGGGAGCGCATCACGATCGGCCGGCGGGTCATCATCCATGCCGGCAGCGTGCTCGGCACCGACGGCTACGGGTACCATTGGGACGGACAGCGGCATGCGAAGATTCCGCAGATTGGCACCGTGATCGTGGGGGACGACGTGGAGATCGGCTCGTGCGTCTGCATCGACCGGGCGAAATTCAACGCCACCCGGATCGGGCGGGGCACGAAAATCGACAACTTGGTGCAGATCGCCCACAACGCCGTGATCGGGGAAGATTGCCTCATCACCGGCGTGTGCGCGGTGGCAGGATCGGCGCGCCTGGGCCGCGGCGTCGTGATGGGGGGAGGCAGCGGGGTCATCGACCATGTGGTGGTGGGCGAGGGCGCGGTCCTCGCGGCGTACGCGTGCGCGCTGCAGGATGTCGAACCTGGGACGGTGGTGAGCGGGGTTCCGGCCCGGCCGCACTTGCGGCGTCTTCGGGAGCAGGCCGCCCTGCGGCGCCTGCCGGAATTGATCCATCAGGTGCGGGCCCTCGAGGAGCAGGTGGCCCGGCTGGTCGGACCCAGCGAGTGTCGGCGCCGGGATGAGTCCGCGCGGGAAACCGCCTGACGCCGCCCAAGCCGGAGACAGATCTCGTCAAAGCCGGATGGCAGTGGAATCCCCGTCGTTGATCGTCCGGGTGATGGCCGGCTGCCCGGCGCGCGAAACCTCGACCCGGAGCTGGCGGCCGGTTCGGGTGATGGAAAGATCGAAGGTATTGCCAAAGGCATGGACCGTCCGCAGGGCCATGGCGGACCAGGCCGGCGGCAGCCGGGGTGTGAGGACGAACGACCGCAATCCCGTCGGCCTTAGGCCGAACATGCCTTCGGTGTAGATGCGGCAATAAAGGGCGCTCTCGGCGGAGAGATGCCGCTGGTTGCCCTCGGGATAGGCTTCGACCGGATAGGGCACGTGCTCGCCGAGCAACCGGCGGTTCGAGTAATCAACCAGGTGGTCGAGCGCGCGCTGGGTTTCGCCGGCGGCGAACACACCGCGCAGCGCGTAGAGCGTCGAGCGATCCCAGAAGGCCGGCCGGCCGGCTTCGGTCGCGAGCCCGTCGGCGGTCCAGAGGCGGGGCGAAAAGAGGGCGTCGATCGTCGCCGGGGCGCGATCGCAGATCCCGACGACGAGGGGAATACAGATCCAAGCGCGGAGGTGATCGGGCTCGCCGGCATAATGCCGGTGGCGCGCCAGCGCGACGGGGCTCACGCTCGGCACCGCTTTGTCGAAATAACGGTAGGTGGCGAACCCCTCGACGGTGGCGCCGAAGTAACGCTCGATCGCCGCGCGGACCGCCGTGGCGCGCGCGCGATAGTCGTCGGCCGACGCGACCGGCTCGCCCAGGTCGCCTCCGAGCAGGGCGGCGGAAGTGAGCGCATCGTAGTAGAGCGAGGAGGTGCAGAGATTGGCGCGGCCCGAGGGAAAGCGGTTTTCGAGCTCGTCGCAGTCGGACGCCACGACCCCGTCGGCATTCACCTGGCGCCGGCAGTATTCAAGGCACCAGGTGATCAGCGGCCAGAGTTCCTGCGCGATTGCGCGGTCGCCGCGGGCGAGCGCAAAGCGGGACGCGCCGTAGGCGATCATCGCCATGTCGCCGCGGTCGCCGGCTCCCTGCCAGACGCCCGCGCCTTCGGAGATGATCGAGCTGGGAATCGGCCTGAAGGCGGGGTTCATGAACCGCGCAAATTGCCGGTAGGCGTTGAGCGCGGCCTCCCGCGCCGTGGGGTCCCCCAGCATGGCGAAGAACGGATTGGCGTATTCCGCCTGGTCGTTGGCCCAGATGGCCGCGTAGTAGGAACCCCCGCCGGGGCTGGGCATCAGGCCGCCGCGGGTCGCGTAGATGCTCTCGGTGGCGCGGATCTTGGCGAACGCAAACGCGGTGTTCAGCACCGCGTCCGGGGTCTCGAGCCGCATCTCGTCGAGCACGCGCTGCACGCGGGCCTGCCGCGCCCTCGCCGCGGCGGCCAGGTCGACCGTCACCGCGGGTTGTCCCGCCCGGCGGGCGGAGAGCACGACGGCAAACGTCGTGCTCTGCCCGGGGGCCAGCGCGCGCTCCCCGACGCCCGCGATCTCCGCGGTGGCGACGTAACCGCCGTAGACGCCACGGGCGGGATTGGTCGTGACCCGCCGGGCATTGTCCTCGACCTCGATGACCACGGCATGGTCCGAGCGGTTGGTGATCACGGTGCGGTCGATCACAACCGGCTGGTCGACTGAGGGGAAGATCGTCCGTTGGAACGCAATCTCCTGCCCGCTCCCATAGGTGCCATCGACCTCGATCATGTCCTTGAGGTGGACGCGGGCGATCGCTTCGCCGCCCGGCCGGGCTCGGTTGATGAAAAGGCGGGGAGCCGCATCCTCGCCGAAGGTGAGCGCGAGATGGTCGCGGGTCCGGTTCGGCTGGAACCGCAGCATGGGCCAGATGACCTCCCGGCTCGCGGTGAAGTGGCCGGCCGGGTCGATGCCGTAGGTCACGATGACCGAGAGCTGACTCCCGCTCATCTCAACATTGTCCTGGTGGGCGTCGCCGGGCCGCGGGATCCAGGCGATCCCGCCATCAGGCGCGAGCGTCCAGCGCGGGGGCGCCGGAGGCGGCGCAGGGTCCGCCGCCGCGCAGGAGAGGGTCAAAGCGGCGACCAGAAGAGGAAGGAGCTTCAAGGGGTGAATGGCCGCGGGAGGCGGCCGGGGAGGATGGGAACAGCATTTGAACGCACCGGTTCGGCCTCGGCAACACCGGGCTCATGATCCCATCCCACCGTCAACCTCGGACCACTCCGCCGGGGTCAACCCGACGCCTTGGCCGGCTTGCGCTTGAGCTCGGGGTACAGCTGGTGGACTTTCCGGCGCACCTCCGCCTTTTCCGCGGGCGTGCCATCCTGCGACACGCGTGCGAGGGCGTTTCTCGCGTGGGAGATGTCCTCGATCGGATACCTCCGGCCAGCGAGCGCGAAACTGCGCGTCGCAAGGCGGTCCCTGGCCTGGGTGGTTAATTTTGTCATGGTTGGCAGGGAAGACGCGTTCGGGATCTACGCGGTATTCTGCACGCTTTGCGGCCTGGGCGCGATGGGGTCTAACCCGAATCTCGAGGGCGCCTTGGCCGGGTCAGGTAAAAGCTGGCAAGTAATCCGGCCACCCCCAGCGCCACCGCGAACCCGGCGAGGGGGTACCCTGACGGGCCGGTCGTTGCACCGCAGATTTCCGGGCGGCGGAACCCGAGCCAGGCGGCGAGGCCGACGTAAGCCAGCACGCACATCCCGCATTTGGGCGCCAGGGCGAGCAGCGCGACGGACGCCAGCGCGCGGAAGGGGCGCCGGAGGACTTCAGCCAGCCACCGGGACATGGGGATAACGGTCGTGGTGGCAGACCCATTTCATCGGGGCCTCGGCGTCCTCGTTGCGGCCCTTCGGCACGAGATCGAGCAGATTATAGGTGCCGATCAGCAGGTCGAGTCCCCGCGAGTAGGTCGAATAGGTGTGGTAAACGGCGCCGTCGGCGCCACGCGCGAAGACGCTGAGACCGGGCATCTCATCCGCCCCGATCCAATGGCGGCCAAAGTTGTAGTCGGCCTCGCCGGCCTCGACCTCTTCCGGGGTGAACGACACCCGGAAGTCGCGATTGAAGGACGTGCCGTGCGACGACACCCAGTTGAACTTCCAGCCCATCCGCGCCTTGAAGCGCTCGATTTCATCGAGCGCCGCAATCGCGACCGCCGTGAAGGCCACGTCGCGGGCGCCCAGGTGCGGCAGCGCACCGTCGAAATGATCCGACACGAACGAGCAGCCGCGGCAGCCTTCCTCCCAGCCGGGCGCAAGCATGAAGTGGTAGACGATGAGCTGGCCGCGGCCCTCGAACAGCTCCGCCAACGAGACGGCTCCGTGGGGCGAGGCAAAGACGTAGGCCTGGCCGACCTTGACCCAGGGCAGTCCCCGCCGGTGCGCGGCGAGGCGATCCCGCTGCCGGGAGAATTCCTTCTCTTCGCGCAGGAATTCGCGCCGGGCCGCGAGCCACTTTTCCGGTGGGACAATGGTGGGATGATCGATGGTGGATGGATTCATGGGAGGAGATATCGATGGCTCAGGACGATTGGGCGGAGAGGCGAAGTTTTTCGTAATCGGCCCGAAGCTTGGTGTGGACCGGCCAGAAGGGCGGGCGCGGGGCGCCCTCCAGCAGGGCGATGAGGAGGGAAAGGTGCGCATGCCAGCCCGCGCCGAAGTCGGCCATGTAGGGCAGGTCGCCGTCGCGGGCGCGGTGGGTGACGACCATCAGCACATCCTTGCCCTGGGGCGTCAGCTCAAAGGTTGCCTCGGATTCGCCATCGCTGCCAAAGGTGAAGGCCAGCACCCGCGGCGGTTCGCAGCGGGTGATGATCCCGTCCATGCTGACACCGGGGTCGTGGTGGTGCTTGTGGTCCTCCGGGGGAGTCTCGTCGGGCGCGAGATCCCGGTGCCGGAAGCGGAGCGTGAGCTTGCCGCCGGGGCGCAGTTCCATCGGTCCTCCCGCGAACCACCGGCTGCGCTTTTCAGGGTCGGTGAGGTAGTCCCAGATGCGTTCGATGGGGCCGGGCAGGAGGCGCACGATCCGCACTTCGGCCGGGCTGGCGAACTTTCCGTGTTGTTCGTTGATTTTCATGGTGAAGCTCTCTTCTTCTTCGCCTTTTGGCCGTTGACCGCGTCCTCCGCGCGCAGCTCCCGCTCGAGGGCATCGAGCCGGCGCGACCAGACCGATCGGGTCTGCTCCAGCCAGTCCTCCAGATCCCCGAAGCCGGCCGGATTGAGGGACTGCACCCGGGACTGACCGTCGGCGCGGACGGTCACGAGCCCGGCCTCGCGCAGCACCTTCAGATGTTGGGAGATCGCCGGGGCGCTCACGTCGAATTCCGCGACCAGTTCGCCCGCCGTCCGCTCGCGCTCGGCGAGCAGTTCAACCATCCGCCGGCGGGTCGGGTCGGCGATCGCAAGGAGGCTTTGCATGCCGGCTATAATTAAGTGAAAACTTAATTAAGCAATAACTAAAATATAAAATTTCGAATTTATTCGGGTGCCACCGGTCGGAGGCGGCTAGAAGCGATCCTGCTCTGTGCGGGGAGCGAGCGGATTGACGGGCGCCGCGACGCCGTTGATCGTGGTTCCGCTGCTCGAGAAGGCGGCGGCCCGTTTCACGAAATCGAACGGAAAATTGAGCCGCGGGGTGGTCAATTGCTCGAGCTTGGCGGCCTGACCGGGCGTAAGCTTGAGGTCCAGGGCGGCGAGATTGTCCTCGAGCTGGGCCAGGGTGCGCGCGCCGATGATGGTGGACGTGATGCCGGGGCGGTTTTGCACCCAGGCGAGGGCGACGCGGGCGGGAGTGGAGCCGGTTTCCTGCGCGATCTGGATCATGGCGTCGATCACGGTGTAGGCCTGCTCGGTCAGGGCGGATGTCGCCCAGTCGCCGCGATCGGCCTTCAGTTTTCCGGCGTTGGCCCGCGTGTATTTGCCGCTGAGGACCCCCGACTTGAGGGGCGACCAGGGCGTGACCCCCATCCCGTGCTCGAGGGCGAGGGGAATCAGCTCCCCCTCGATTGTGCGCTCGAGGAGCGAGTACTCCAGCTGCAGGGCGATGAGGGGGGTCCAGCCGCGAAACCGCGCGAACACCTGAGCCTCCGCCGTCTTCCAGGCCGGCGTGTCCGAAAAGCCGATGTAGCGGACCTTCCCCGAGGCCACCAGGTCGTCGAGCGCCCGCATCGTCTCCGCGATCGGCGTGTGCGGGTCCCAGCAGTGCATCCAATAGAGGTCGATATAGTCGGTCTGCAGCCGGCGCAGGGACTCCTCGCAGGCGGCCATCAGGGCCTTGCGCCCGGCGCCGCCCGAATTCGGCTCACCGGTGAGCATCGAGCCGAAAAACTTGGTCGCGATCACCAGGCGCTCGCGCTTGGCGGGCGAGCCCTTGAGGTGGTCGCCGATGATCTTCTCGGAGTGGCCCTTGGTGTAGAGGTTGGCGGTGTCGATGAAATTTCCGCCCAGGTCGGAGTAGCGGTCCAGGATGCGGCAGGAGTCCTCCGGCGTCGAGCCCCAGCCCCAGTCCTGGCCGAAGGTCATCGTACCCAGGCAAAACGGGCTCACCCGCAGTCCCGACCGGCCGAGCGTGACATAATGATTCAGTGGCATCTGACATCTGATATCCGTTCTTGCCGTTCCGTCAAACTGGGACCGATCCCGGGCTCCGAGCCTTCGCGCTTTCCATCGGACCCCGGATTTGGCAAGCTGCCGCTACCCTTCACCCGGATTGGGTGCGCCGATGAACCCCAAAAACGACGACGAACCGCCGCTGGCGTTCGAGCCCCTGACCGAGGACGAATTGCGCGTGCTCGAACTGCGCTGGTATGAGGGCCGGATGCTCCCCTTCGCGGATTGGCTGTTTGCCTTTGTGGACCGGAACCGGGACGAAATCCTGCGCCTCGCGGGGGGCGAGGCGGATCCGGACGCCTTGCTGGCCGCCACCCGGCTGCTGATCGTCCGCCGCGGCTCGGTGCATTTGGCGGCGGAGCTGACGGAGCAGATGCACGAGATCGAGAATGAGCTCTGGTATCGCGGTGAGAAGGGGGAGCACGACCGCACCGGCATCAAGCTGGACTGGACCACGCGGCACGCGGCGGCCTGGCGCCGCTGGCGGATCCGGGAGTATCTTTTTGTCGCGGACTGCTGCGCCAGCCGCGTAGTCGCCCGGCTGGTGGCCGGCGCCGAGGACCTGGGTAGTGGATCAGTTTGATCGGGAGGACACCCGTTGTCCGGCGGTTTGGACGTGGCTTTCAGCCCGAGAGCTTAAGGGTGGGCGGAACGTCCCGGTATCAAGGCTCGGAAAGGGATGGGCGCTGCCCATGGCACACGAGACACGGGCAGAATGCCCGTGCCACGTTGGGCATGCCCGTGCCACGGCCGGAACGTGGGCTTCCAGCCCAAGGGCTCGTAGGATGGGCGGAACGCCCAGGTGGTGAAGGCTCGCAGGTAGACGCTGCGTCCCGATGAGGCAACGAGGCGGAACGCGTCGTCTACGTTCAATGCCATAGAGCATGGGCCCGGGCCCATGGGCATGGGAGTCACGGGCAGGATGCCCGTGCTACGTCGGATTTTCGCAGCCCAATCAAACTGATACAATACCGGAACCTGACGTAACTGGTATATTTCCAAAATTAGGTTACCTTCTACAAAATGAGCGCATCTTGTGCCCGACTTGGGACGTAACCTTTTTTGCCCTACCGCCAATCCAACCATGCGCATCCGGATTCCAAAAGACTGGGAGTTGCCCGAATCAACCGTCACGCCGGAGTCGGCCTACCGGCTGCGGGACCGCCGGAGTTTCCTGAAGACCCTGGGGGCGGGCGCAGCCGGCGCCCTGCTGCTCCGGTCCCGTGCCGTTGCCGCCATGGGCGGTCTTCCGGCGATGGCCGATCCCGATTATCCGGCGGGCAGCCTGAAGGTGACACCCTATGAGCTGGCAACCAGCTATAATAATTTCTACGAGTTCGGCACGGACAAGGGCGACCCGGTGGTGAACGCCAATCAGGGCTGGAAGCCCGAGCCCTGGACGGTCGAGATCGGCGGACTGGCGGGCAATCCGGGCAAGTGGGACGTCGAGGACCTCATCCGGAAGATGGGAGGACTGGAGGAGCGGGTCTACCGGCACCGCTGCGTCGAGGCCTGGTCGATGGTCATCCCGTGGGACGGGTTTCCGCTGCGCAAGCTGGTCGATTTCGCCCAGCCCAAGCCGGAGGCGAAATACGTGCGGATGAATTCCTTCCGCCATGTCGTGGGCGACCAGGACGCCGGCTTTGGCGGCCCCTATCTCGAGGGCCTGCGGCTGGACGAGGCGCGCAACGAACTGGCCTTCATCGCCACGGGAATCTACGGGAAGCCGATTCCCAACCAGAATGGCGCGCCGCTGCGCCTGGTGACCCCCTGGAAATACGGCTTCAAGGGCATCAAGTCCATCGTCCGGATCGAGTTCACGACCGAGGAGCCGGTGAACACCTGGCAGCAGCTCGCCAGCAATGAGTACGGCTTCTACGCCAACGTGAATCCGAATGTCGACCATCCCCGCTGGTCCCAGGCGAGCGAGCGGGTGATCGGGGGAGGCATTTTCAGCGGCCGGCAGGCAACGCTTATGTTCAACGGCTACGAGAAGCAGGTGGCCGCACTCTACCGGGGCATGGACCTGCGGACGTTTTACTGAGCCCGGCCGATGGCTTGGCTGGTAAAACTCCTCCGTTCGAAGCTGGCGGTCTGGATCGCCATCGTGCTGCCCGGGCTCTACCCGGCATGGCCGATCTGGCGGCAGAATCCCACGGTCCTCGCCGACCCGCTCAAGTACCTGCTGCACCACTACGGCTTCGTGGCCTGCATCCTATTGGCCGTGGTGCTCAGCTTCACGCCGCTGCGCGTGCTCTTTCCCCGTTCGCCCCTGGCGCTCGCGCTCAACCGCCACCGCCGCCTGGTCGGCGTGAGCGCGTTTTTCTACGCCTTGATCCACCTGACCTGCCAGATTCTCCACGAGGACGGCTGGCCGACCTTTTTCACCGATATCCGGAAGCCGTTTCTCCTCGTGGGCCTGCTGACCTTCATCATCCTGCTCGTTTTGGCGGTCACCAGCTTCAACTTCATGGTCCGCTGGCTGGGGGGGCGCCGCTGGAAACGCTTGCATCGCCTCGCCTATCTTGCAGCCGCGCTCGCCGCCTATCACCAGGCCGCCGCCCGGAAGCTATTTCCGGTGCAGGTGCTGTGGATCTTCGTTCCGCTGGCGGCGCTGGAGCTGGCGCGGGTGATCAAGGAGCGCGCGGTCCGAGCTTCCGGTACGTGACGAGCGCGCTGCCCGGCGCGGCGGCGAGCTCGACCCGCAGCTTTGCCAGCTCCGCACCGGTGAATCGGCGCGTCTCGGCGCGGTCGACGAAGGTGACGGCGTAGGCGGCCCCGGGATCGAGGCCGTGCAAGCCCACTTCGATGACCGGATTCAGCGACCGGGGGCGGCGGAAGAACATCGCAAATCCCCGCCCCAGTTCCGGGCGGTCGAATTGCCAGGCGCACCAGACCTCGGGATTCACGTTGACCGGGGTGAGCGGATAATAGTCGCCGAAATAGAGCGGCCGCAGCGTCCGGACCTCGGCCACCACCTGCTGGAACATCGCGGCCGGAAAACCCGGAGCGAAGTTGTCCTCGCAGATGTCGAAGCCGCTGGTGGCCGCGCTGCGCAGGGCGTAAAGGCTGAGTTCCCGGTTTCCGGTCAGGCCGCAGACGCTCAGGGTGGCGTGCAGGGGAACGTAGAGGCTCAGGCCCGCGGTCTGCGCCTGGTCCCATTCGGCATTGCCGTCCGGCACACCGACGGAGTCGCTCCGGGAGAGCACATAGCAGCGGCTGATGGTCTCGAGGTCGATCCGACGGCCGCCTGAGGCGCAGTCGTCGAAGACCAGGTTGGGGTGCCGCCGCTGCAGCTCGTCCCACAGCGAATAGAGGCCTTGGACATAGTGGTTCTCGGTGGTGCCCTGCCGGTCCGGCGCATCCGCCGCCTGCCAGAAGTTGAGCGGCCGTCCCACGTTGAAATCGGTCCGGTAGATGTCGATGCCCGAGTCGCCGATGCATTGGGATATCTGGTTGGTCAGCCAGGCGAGGGCGGACGGATCGCCCAGGTTGAAGAGACCGTCCCCCATCGCGCCGGTGCCCAATCCGAGCACAAATTCCGGATGCTCCCGGGCGATGAGGCTGTGCGGGTCGACCCGTTCGGGCTCGAACCAGACCAGGAACTTGAGCCCCAGCCGGTGCGCCTCGTCGCCGAGGGGCCGCAGCCCGTGCGGAAAGTGGGCCGGGTTGGGCACCCAGCTGCCCACGCCGCGCGGCCAGCCGCCTTCAAACCAGCCGGCGTCGAGCCACCAGGCTTCCGCCCCCAGGGCCGGCAGGGCACGGATATGCTCGAGCTGATTCGCCTCGGTGGTGCCATTGCCGCTATTGTAGACGAACCAGCTGTTCTGCGTGATCGGCGGCACGACGACCTCGCCGCCGCGCCGCGGGACATAATGGGCCAGCAACAGCCGGCGCAGCTGGTTGTCGCCGCGCAGGTAGTCGGCGCCCGTCCAGCAGAGCAGCAGGATGCGCGGAGTGCGGATGCTCTCGCCGGGGCGGAGCCTCGCCCGCAGGTTTTGCTGACCGGCCTTGATCGATACCTCCGCCGCGCCCACGCGCTGCAGCCGTTGCGACCACTGGCCGGACCAGCCCACGGCCCAGACCATGCCGCCCTGGGGCCATGCGAGGTTGAAAAACGGCAATACGCCGTTGGAAGACCGGCCGCCGGAGGGCGCCAGGTCGGCCACCGCGCCGGGAGCCAGGGGCTCGTCGATCGGGACGAAATCGGTGGCCCGCGCGGTGCTACCATAGGCGTGGTGGAAGACCACGCTGCCGCCCGGGATCCCGGCGGCCAGATTCAGCGGCAGGACCTGCTCGAGGATCGGGGTGTCGACCGGACCGCGGTTGGTAAAGCGCAGGACCGAGTCGATCGCCGGGAAATCGCGGCAGCGCGTGGTCTCGACGCGCAACTCCAGCCCGGTCGACGGGTCGGTGAAGACGATGATCCGCCGCTCGCGCCCATCGGGGGTCAAGTCGGACTTTTCATCCCGGCGCCGCCAGGAAGGAAGCAACTCGGCGGAGGTTTTCCCGCCGTAGACAAAGGAGAAGGGGATCTGCCCGGCATCGACCAGTTCCCGGACGGACGGGAGCGGCCCCACCCCTTCCGCCGCCCGCAGTCCGTTGCCTGCCAGGCATCCGGCGAGGGCCAAAACCAGTCGCAGGACCCGCCGGCGGGAGGGGGCGGCTCCTCTGGCTCCGAAGGAAGTCATCCTGCCGTTGAATGACAATGCTTCTGCCCTGTCCAGCCTGGCCTGCATCCAACCCCTCCCGCCCAGTAGGTGAAGACCCCACGTCCGCGCCCTGATCCCGCATTGTCCTAGGCGGTGCGCAAGAATGACACTCCATTCACCATGAAGAAAGCGGCCAAACGCGCCTCCCTGCCATCCCCGTTACCCAAATGCCCCACCGGTATCCAGGGGCTCGACGAGATCACCAGCGGCGGATTTCCCCGCGGGCGGCCCACGCTGCTCTGCGGGGGCGCAGGCTGTGGCAAGACGCTGATGGCTATGGAATTCCTGGTGCGCGGCGCGACGCGTTACGGCGAGCCGGGCGTGCTGATGTCCTTTGAGGAGACGGAAGACGAATTGACGGCGAATGTCGCCTCGCTCGGCTTTGACCTGGGGGACCTGATCCGCCGCAAAAAGATCGCGCTCGACTACGTTCATATCGAGCCGGGCGAGATCCAGGAGAGCGGCGATTACGATCTGGAGGGGTTGTTCGTCCGGCTGAACCACGCGATTGACTCGATCGGCGCCAAGCGGGTGGTCCTGGACACGCTGGAGGCGCTGTTTGGCGGCCTGCGCAACGAGGCGATCCTGCGGGCCGAATTGCGCCGGCTTTTCCGCTGGCTGAAGACCAAGGGGGTGACGGCCGTGATCACGGCCGAGCGGGGTCTCGGGCAGCTCACCCGCCACGGCCTGGAGGAATACGTCTCCGACTGTGTCCTGCTGCTCGACCATCGGGTGACGGACCAGATCGCCACGCGCAACCTGCGGGTGGTGAAGTATCGCGGCTCGCTCCATGGAACCAACGAATTCCCGTTCCTGATCGGCGACGACGGCATCAGTGTCATGCCCATCACCTCGCTGGGGCTCAATCACAAGATATCAGCGGAGCGGATCGGGACCGGGATCCCGCGGTTGGATGCGATGCTGGGCGGGCGCGGATTTTTCCGGGGCAGCAGCATCCTGCTCACGGGCACGCCCGGGACGGGCAAGACCGTGGTCGCCGCCAATTTTGCGCATGCCGCCTGCCTCCGCGGCGAGCGCACGCTGTTTTTTTCCTTTGAGGAGTCCCCCAATCAGATCATCCGCAACATGCTTTCGATCGGGTTGCACCTGGATCCGTGCGTCAAACGCGGCCTGCTGCGGTTCCACGCCGCGCGGCCCTCGCTCTATGGCCTGGAAATGCACCTGGCGACGATGTTCAATGAAATCAACACCTTCAAGCCCCTGGTCGTCATCGTGGATCCGATCACCAGCCTGATGGACGCGGGCACCGGGGCCGAGTGCCGGGGCATGGTGACCCGGCTGGTCGATTTCCTGAAGGCGGGACAGGTCACGACCCTCTTCACCAGTCTGACGCAGGGCGGCCACGCGCTGCAGCAAAGCGAGGCCGCGATGTCGTCGCTGATGGACGCCTGGCTGCTCCTCCAGGACCTGGAGGGCAACGGGGAGCGCAATCGGGTGCTGTACGTGCTGAAGGCGCGCGGCATGGCCCACTCGAACCAGGTCCGGGAGTTCCTGATCTCGAATCACGGCATCGACCTGGTGGACGCCTATATCGGCCCGAGCGGCGTCCTGACCGGATCGGCGCGGGCGGCGCAGGCCGCCCGCGAGAAGGCGGAGACGCTGATCAACCAGCAGGACGCCGCCCGCCGCAAGCGAGAGCTCAAACGCAAGGGAGCGACGCTCAAACAGCAGATCAGCGGGCTCTGTTCCGAGCAGGAGGCAACCGCTGATGAGCTGCGGCAGGTCGACACGCAGGTGGGAAAACGAGCCCTGCTGCTGGGCGCCGATCGCACCGAGCTCGGCCGCCTGCGTCAGGCGGACAAGCAGGTGCCCGGTTCCGCGGGGCACAGCCAGCGCAACGGGAAGGCCGCCCGATGAAGGCGAAGTCCCGCGCCCGATCCCGGGCCGCCTCCGCCCCGCAGCCCACCCCGGCTGAGTTCTGGCAGCTGCGCCTGTACGTGACTGATCGGACAAACAAGTCGCGGGTGGCATTTTCCAACCTGAAGCGCATTTGCGACGTCCATCTCAAGGGGCGCTATCGCATCACGGTCATCGACTTGCTGAGACATCCCCGGCTCGCCAAGGGCGACCAGATCCTGGCGGTGCCCACGCTGGTCCGCAAACTGCCCACCCCGATCCGCACCATTATCGGCAACCTTTCAGATATCGACAACGTTCTCGTCGGACTGGACCTGCGAGTAACGCTAGACCGGGCCTGAACCGCTGAAAAGTCCCCGGAAAAGCCGTTCCCTGCCAGCCCGCGGAAGGGCGGGCGCCGGAAAGCCGGCAAATCAGCTGCGCCTGCGGCTCTTCGTGGCCGGGGCCACGGATCGATCGCGCAGCGCGCTCCGGCACGTCCGGCAGCAGTGCGACGCGGAGTTGGGCGAATGCTACGAGCTGGAGGTGATTGATGTCTACCAGCAGCCGGGACTGGCGCGCGAACACCAGATCATTGCGACTCCGACGCTGGTCAAATACCTGCCCCCGCCGGTGCGCCGTTTCATCGGCAATCTTTCAAATCTCAGCGCGCTGTTCGACGGAGTCGTCCTGCCGTTGTGGCGCAAAGGCATGGCATGAAAATGCTCCGGCCGGGACACGACGGCTTCCGTGCCGTGCTCAGCGAGGCCGCGGATCTCCGGGTGCGCCTGGCCGAGGCGAATGAGACCCTCCGCGCCATCCGCAGCGGGGAGGTGGATGCCGTGGTCGTGACGGGCCTGCGGGGTCCGCAGGTCTTCACCCTGGAGGGCGCCGCGGATGTCTACCGGGTGCTGATCGAGTCCATGAACGAGGGGGCGCTGACGCTGGCGTCGGACAAGATGATCCTGTACGCCAACCGGCGCTTTGCCCTGATGGTCGGATCGCCGCTGGAGCAGGTGATCGGCGGTTCCCTGGGTCGTTTCCTCTCGTCGGAAGACCGGACCGCCCTCCGACCGCTGCTCGTGCGGGGGACCAAGTCAGGCGCGAAAATCCAGTCCTGGCTTATTGCCGGCGAAGGCGCGAAGCTGCCGGTGCAGATCTCGGTCTGGCCCCTGGCCGGAAATCGGGGCGACCGGGCGGTCATGGGCCTGGTGGTGACGGACTTGACCGAGGCGCGGCGGGCGGAGGAAATGCTGCGGGCCCTGGCGCGCCGGATTGTGCAGGTGCAGGAAGAGGAACGCGGGCGGGTGGCCCTGGAATTGCACGACAATATCACCCAGCTGGTCTGCGGCCTGCTGTTTCGCAGCCAGGCGCTGGCGAACCATCTCTCCGGACGCGACGGGAACTTGAAGCAGGAAGCGATGGAACTGCGCGACATGCTGGGGCGGACGGCCGAGGAGGTGGAGCGCATCTCGCACAATCTCGGGCCGCACGTGCTCGATCACCTGGGCCTGATCGCGGCCCTGGGCGAGGTGGGAACGGAGTTCGAGGCCCGGACCGGGGTGGTGGTTACGCTGACCTCCGTGCGCCTGGCCGACCGACTGCCCCCCGACACCGAATTGGCGCTCTATCGCATCCTCCAGGAGGCGCTGCGCAACGTGGAGAAGCATGCCTCGGCCCGAAATGTTGCGGTGTGCCTGAGCCGCGACCGTGGGTTTGCCCGATTCGCGATCAGCGACGACGGCGTGGGCTTTGTCTCCGATCGACCGGCGGCGCGGAAGGCGCGGGGGCGCCTGGGTCTGCTCGGCATGAGCGAGCGCGCGGGTTATGTGGGCGGCACGCTCAAGATCAAGTCCGGCCCCGAAGGGGGCACCCGGATTGAAGTGCTCGTTCCCCTGGGGCCAGCGGGCCCGGCGGGGCGCCGGTCCAAGGGATAGATCAGCGGACCGCCAGCTCAACCGCGTGCTCGCGGCGGTCATCCTGCAAGGGGATTGAATTTCCGGGGATCTCCTGCCCGTCGATCCGCAGCCGGACGGCCGCCGCGACGTCGGCCGGGAGCCGGGTGATCGCGATGTGATAAACCGTCTGGCGATACCGGTAATGCATCTTGAACCCGGTCCAGGCCTTGGGCAGGCGGGGGGCCAGGCGCAGTTGCCCGCCCTCCAGGTTCGCCCCCAGGAGAGTCTCCAGCAGGAACCGGTACATCCAGCCCGCGGCGCCCGTGTACCACGTCCAACCGCCGCGGCCCTCGTGCGGCGCGACCGAGTAGACATCCGCGGCGACGACGTAGGGTTCGACCTTGTAAATGGCGATCTGCGGCGCGGTCGAACCGTGGCGGATCGGGTTGAGCATTCCGAACAGCTCCCACGCCCGCTCGTTCTCGCCCATCAGGGCGGAAGCCATGGCGGTCCACACCGCGCCATGGGTGTATTGGCCGCCGTTCTCCCGCACCCCGGGGACATAGCCGGCGATGTAGCCGGGATTCATCCGGGAGTGGTCGAAGGGCGGGCTCAATAGCTCGACCAGCCCGAGATCGCGGCGGACGAGCCGCCGGTCGGCGGACGCCATGGCCTGGACCGAGCGCGACCGCTCGCCGGCGCCGCTGATCACCGACCAGGACTGGGGCAGCAAGTCGATCTGGCATTCAGGGTCGGACTGGGACCCGAGCGGATCGCCGTTGTCGAAATAGGCCCGGCGGTACCAGGCGCCGTCCCAGGCATGCTGCTCGATGTTCAGCTGGAGCTGCCGGGCCTCCGCGAGGCAGAGCGCGGCGAATGCGGGATCGAGATGCGCGCGCGCCAGTTCCGAGAACTGGGTCAGGACATCGTAGAGAAAGAAGGCGAGCCAGACGCTCTCGCCGCGGCCCTGGCTTCCCACCCGGTTCATGCCGTCGTTCCAGTCGCCGCCGCCCATCAGCGGCAGCCCATGCGCCCCCCGCGGCATCGAGCGCTTGATTGCGCGCACGGCATGGGCGTAAAGCGTGGCCGACTCGTCGGCGCGATTCGGCAGGTCATAGTACGCCTCTTCCTCCGGCTTGACCAGGCGCCCCTCGATGAAGGGGATCTTTTCGTCGAGCACGCCGGTATCGGCCACGCAGGAGACATAGCGGCAGAGCGCGTAGGGCAGCCAGAGATAGTCGTCGGAGGAGTGCGTCCGCACGCCGCGCCCCGCCGGCGGGTGCCACCAGTGGAGCACGTCGCCCTCCCGGAACTGCTCGGCGGCGGCGCGCAGCAGGTGCTCGCGGGTGAGGGCGGGTTCGGCGTGGACCAGCGCCATCACATCCTGCAGCTGGTCGCGGAAGCCGAAGGCGCCGCCGGATTGGTAGAATCCCGTCCGGCCCCAGAGCCGGGCGCTCAGGACCTGGTAGAGCAGCCATCCATTCGCCATCACATTTACCGCCGGATCGGGCGTGTCCACGTTGATGGTGCCGAGCGTCCGGTTCCAATAGGCCCAGACCGCTTCCAGCGCCGCGCGGTTGGCGCCGGTCCGGCGAAAACGCTGGACGAGGGCCTGCACATCGGCCGGACCGCGGCCGACCCCGATGCGGAAGCTCACCTCCCGCTCCTGGGCATCGGGCAGGTCGACGGTGACCTGGACCGCGCCGCAGGGGTCCAGCCCGGCGCCGACCTTGCCCGAGAGCCGCGCGCGGCGGAGGGCGGCCGGCTTCGCCATGCTGCCGTTGCGGCCAAGGAACTCCCTCCGGTCCCCGGTGACGGTGCGCGCCCCGGCGTTGACGTCGATGAACGCGATGCGGTCGGCAAACTCGGGGTGGTAGGGATTATGCGCCAGCAATACGCCCGTCCTGGGGTCCACCTCGGTGCGCACGTGCAGCAGGCTTTTCTGGCGCAGATCGGCCAGGACCCATTCCCAATAGCCGGTGACCGAGACCCGGCGCGCCCGGTCGGAGGTGTTGCGCAGTTTCAGGACCATGAACTTCACCGGGGCATCCGTCGCCACGTAGACCCACAACTCGGAGGCGATGCCGTTCTCCTTGTGCTCGAACACCGTGTACCCGAAGCCGTGGCGGATGACATACGGCGCCGGGCCGCGCGCGGGCAGGGGTGTCGGGGACCAGAACTGCCCGGTCTGCTCGTCGCGGAGGTACAGCGCCTCTCCGGTGGTGTCGCGCACGGGATCGTTGCTCCAGGGCGTCAGCCGAAATTCGTGGGCGTTTTCCGCCCAGGTGTAGGCGCTGCCGCACTCCGAGACGACCGTCCCGAAGGTGGGGTTGGCCAGGACGTTGACCCACGGCGCCGGCGTCACCTGGCCCGGCTGGAGGACGATGACGTACTCGTGCCCGTCACGCGTGAATCCGCCGAGGCCATTGGAGAAAATCAGTTCGCGCGCCGGCTCCGGCGCGGCCGGCTCCGTCCGGGCGTTGCGCGTGGCAACGAAGGCGGCGACCGGCGGTTCGGTCAGCCGGCGGCCTTTCAGCTGTTCGGCCAGGGCCCCGTTCTCGTCGTCCAGCACGACCCGCGCGGCGGCCTGCAGCAAGGTCAGGTCCTCGCTGGGCACCTGCTCCAGGCGCCGCACAAAGATTCCGCCCGGTTTGTCCAACATCTGCGCCTCCATCCCCGCGGAGACCAGGGTGGTGATCTGGTCATGCAGCGACTGGCGGTAGACCGAGACGTCGTCGCCGACGATGACCAGCTCGACGGTCAGCCCCTTGGTGCGCCAATACGCGTGCGCCTGGACGAGTTGCCGGACGATCTCGATATTCTCGACGCCGCTGATCCGCAGCAGGACAATCGGCGCGTCGCCCGAAATCCCGTAGCTCCACAGGCCGTTTTGGCCGCGCCGGTTCCGGCTCAATTGGCCCGGGTTGGCCCGGCGCGCGGGATCGGCATAAATCAGCGCGCTGGCCAGCCGGCCGTAGAGCTGGGCCTCGCCTTCCGTGATGCCGAGCTGGCGCAGCGTCACCTGGCTGTGGGTCCAGGCGAGGTCGAAGGCCCGCTCCGGCATGCGGGAGCCCTGGTATTTGACCGTTTGCGCGACCGCGGCCTCCCGGCTGTCCGCCATGCCGAGCACCAGGTCGACGACGGCGGTCTCGTGCGGCGCCAGGACGACCGCCCGGCGCAGGGCGACGATCGGGTCGAGCACGAAGCCAACGGTGTCGGACAGGGGCGCCCGGGCCCGCATCGCCTCCGGGGCGGCCAGGGTCCCGCCGCGACCGACGAACTTGAGCCGATTGGTCTCGCACGAAACGGACCCCGGGCTGCCGCCCTGGGCCAGCATCAGGTGCAGGAGCCAGGGTGGTTTCTCCTCGGGGTACCGGGCGCGCCGGGTGCACAGGATCGCCGACGACTCGGGTGCAAACTCGGTCTGCACGAAGAGATTGCTGAAGGCCGGATGCGCATCGTCCGAGGCGGGGGTCGCCAGCACCACCTCGGCGTAGCTGGTGAATTCGATGGTGCGCGCCTCCGCGGACCGATTGGTGACGGTGATGCGCCGCAGTTCGACGTCGTCCTCTGGCGAGACGCAGATCTCGGTATGGACGTCCAGGCCGGCATGGCGGTGCCGGAATTCAGCGCGCGCCTGCGTGAAGATGGCCTCGTAGCCCTCGGTCGCGGCCAGGGACGGCTGCAGCGACGTGGACCAGAACTCGCCTGTCTCCAGGTCCCGCAGGTAGACGAAGGTGCCCCACGAATCCAAGGTGGAATCCTCGCGCCAACGGGTCACCGCCAGGTCCCGCCAGCGGCTGTAGCCGCCGCCGGCGCTGCTGATGGCGACATGGTACCGGCCGTTCGACAGGAGGTGAACCTCCGGGGCGGGCAGGCCGGGGTTCGGGAACACCCGCGCCACGCCTTCGACGTCCCCGGAAGGCGTCCGCGACGTCTCAAACGCCAGATCCTCCTCCAGCACACTGGCGGCGGCCCGGGGCACGCGCTCCTGCAGGAGCAGGTCGGCGGCCCGGAGCAGCGGGCAGGCCATGAAGCGCCGTGGCATCGGGCCATCCCGGAGCAGGTTCACCAGGGCCAGCAGGCTCATGCCCTGGTGATGGGCCATGAAGGATCGGATGGTCACATTGGTCTCGCCGGGCGGGAGCCGTGCCGGCGTGTAGTCCACTGCTTCAAAGAAGCCGTACGCGCCCCTCCGCCCCTCGGCCGCCAGCCGCTGCAGGTTGGTGCAGGCGGCCACCGGATCGACCGGCAGCGCCAGGGCCGTGGCATAGGGGGCGATCACCATGTCGTCGGCCAGACCCCGCTTCAGGCCGAGCCCGGGCACGCCAAAAGCGCGGTATTGGTAGTTCAGTTCGGCGTCGGTCCGGTTATAGCCCGACTCGGAAATTCCCCACGGCACGCCGCGCCGGTTGCCATAAGTGACTTGCTGGCGCACCGCCGCGCGGCAGGTGCGATCGAGGAGGGTGTTCTCGAAGTTGGGCATCACGAGCAGCGGCATCAGGTACTCGAACATCGATCCGCTCCATGAGACCAGGAGCGGCTCGCCGTGGGATGCGACCAGCAGGCGGTTCAGCGAGAACCAGTGGTCGAGGGGAACCTGTCCCAAGGCGATCCCGACGTAGCTGCAAAGCCGCGCTTCCGAGGCCAGGAGGTCATAGTAGCCTGGGTCGGGTCGGCCTTCCGTGACGTTGAAGCCGGTGCAGAACAGATTCCTCGCCCGGTCGAACACGAAGGAAAAGTCCATATTGGCCAGCTCATCGCTCCGGATGGCCAGGGCTTCGACCGCGAGCAACCGCTGCCGGGCGCGGTCCCCGGCTTCGCGCCGGGAGCCCTGGACCGCGGCCAGGTCGGCGTCCTGCTCCGCGGGCGCCCCGGGCGGGGGACCCAAGGCCGCGAGCTCGCGCAGGGTGGGTGCCGGATCGAGTTCCGCCAGCAGCGCCTCGAGCGCGGTCGCGGACCCTGCGTGGCTCCCGCCCGGTTGGACGCACGGCAGCACCAGCCATGGGGCCAGGTGGCGGAGCTCCTCGAGATGTTCCTCGCAGCTGCGCTGGAACACCCGGGCCCAGATCCCGGGCTCCGCTTCGTCACCTTTCATCGCCCCGGCGACCCCGGCGGCCTGGCCGGCGGCCGTGGCCAGCAGGGTGTGCGCCGCGCGCAGGCCGGAGGGCGCGGCCGCCAGCGCCGCGTCGAGCCGGGTGAGCACCTCATTTCCCGGGAGCAGGCCGAGGAGCACCTGCAGCGTGTCGCGCAGGCCGCCCCAGGCCTGCGGGGCCAGAATCTTCCCGTCCGGCAATTCCCTGAGCCCGGAGCTGTGCGTGAGCAGGTGCCCCGCGAGATTGCCGCTGTCGACGCTCGACACGTAGAGGGGCAGGAGCGGTCGCAGCGTGCGCGTATCGTACCAATTATAGAAATGCCCCTGTTTCCGCTCGAGGCGCCCCATCGTGGCCAGGGTGTCCTCGACTCGTTGCAGAAGGCGGCCGGCGGTGAGGTAGCCGAAGTCCCAGGCGGCGAGATTGGCCAGCAGCGCAAGGCCGATGTTGGTGGGAGAGGTGCGGGCGGCGATGCGCGGTTCGGGCACCTCCTGGAAATTGTCCGGCGGGAGCCAGTTTTCCCGCGCCGAGACGAAGGTTTCGAAGAAATGCCAGGTCCGGCGGGCGATCTGCCCGAGGAAATCCTCCTGCGCCCCGGTCAAGTCCGGGCGAATCGCCGGGATCGGGCGGCTGATCCACCACGCGATCCACGGCGCCGCCAGCCAAAGGCCGAGCAGCGGCGCGGCCCAGCTCCAGGGCAGGGCATGGAAGCGGATGATGAGGAATCCGCCCAGCAGGGCGACCGCGGGAGCGATCCACATGGTGGCATAAAATCCGGCGAGGTCCGAACGCAGCGTCCCCTCGGAATCCCCGGAGGTCCGCCATTCGAGCAGCCGGCGGCGGGTCACGAGCAGGCGAAGCAGGGTCCGGCCCACGGCGTCGAGGCTGACGAACGCATCGTAGGGCAGAAAGGCCAGGGAAAGGAGAATCTGGCTGAGCTGCCGCGCGGCCGCCCCGCCCACCTCGCCGAGGTGAATGGCCAGGGGCTGGTCGGACGACTTTCGCAGCAAATCGGTCAGGGTCGCCAGCGCCCCGGGAAGCAGGACGACGGCGAGGACCAGCAGTGTGGCCAGGCGTCCGAGCTCGGGGAGAAGCGCCCAGGCGCCCAGCAGGAGCGCCATCAGGGCGGCGGGGACCAGGCTGCGCCGCAGATTGTCGAGGAGTTTCCACTGCGACAGGGGGGACAGCGGGTTGGCCACCCGCCCGGCGCCGGGTCCCGGGACGCGGCTGAGGAGCCAGGGGGCGACCTGCCAGTCGCCGCGGATCCACCGGTGACGCCTGGCGACGTCCACATTGTAACGCGAGGGATGGTCCTCGTAAAACTCCACGTCGCTCACGAGGGCGGAGCGGGCATGGCACCCTTCCAGCAGGTCGTGGCTCAGCACGCGGTTATCCGGGAATCGCCCATGCATCGCCCGCTGGAAGGCGTCCACATCGTAGATCCCCTTGCCGATGAAGGAGCCCTCCTGGAAGACATCCTGGTAGACGTCGGACACGGCCCGCGTATAGGGATCGAGGCCGACGCTGCCGGCAAAGAGCCGCACGAACCAGGACCGCCGGGCGCTCGGCAGGCTCGCGCCGACGCGGGGCTGCATGATGCCGTAGCCCTCGATGACGATCCCGCGCCCGGCGTCGAAGACGGGCCGGTTCAATGGATGGGCCATGGCCCCGATCAGCTGGCGGGCGGCCTCGCGCGGCAGCTGGGTGTCGGTGTCGAGGGTGATGACATATTTGATCTCCGGATACACGGACTCCGCCCCGATGATGTCGGAGAAATTCTCCCGGCCCCCGCCCCGCAGCAGGGCGTTGAACTCGGCCAGCTTCCCCCGCTTGCGCTCATACCCCATCCACCGGCCCTCGGAGGCGTTCCAGCGCCGCGGGCGGTGGAACAGGAAGAAGAGGTCCGCTTCCGCCGCGTGGTATTTCCGGTTCAGCCGCTCGACTCCCGCCCGGACCCGCTGGAGCAGCGGGCCATCAGTCGGGTCCGTCGCCTCCGCCGCGTCGCGGAAATCCGTCAGCAGGGCGAAATGAAGGTGCCGGTCCGGATTCGAGAGGTGGTGAAGCTCCAGGGTCTCGATCAGCTGGTCGACGCCGTCCAAACTCGAGAGCATGGTCGGGACCACGACCATCGCGGCGCAACCGGGCGCGATGCCGGCGGAGAAGTCCAGGCGGGGGAGCAGGCGGGGTTTCACCAGCAGCGTGGACGCCCAGTTCATCAGCGCCACGGCCAGCTGGCTCGCGCCCAGGGCGACCAGGATCGCGAAGGCGGCGATCTTCCCGGCGGAGGCCTCCGGCGCGTGGGCCAGCCGAAGGGCCCCGAGCGTCGCGAGGACCGTGAGGGTCGCGATCCCGCCCACGTAATAGGCGACCGGAAAGCGCAGGATGCACCGCTCGACCACCGTGCGCCAGGGCCACCGGACGCCCACGCCCGAGCCCAGCGCGGGGCGCCCCCGGTCGATCAGATAGAAACCCACATGGGCCGCCCGGTCGGCGCGGCCGGCCAGCGCGGCGCGCTCCTCCGCCAGCCGGACGGCGTGCCGCGCCACGTCCGCCTCCTCCTGGCGGCCGTGCCGGGCGAAAAACTCGACGGCATGGCGATAGCGGTCGCGCGTCGCAAAGTCCATCTGGCCGTACACGGCGGCCGGATCGGTGCGCAAAGTCTGTTCCACGGCACTGTGGGTCTCGACGAACTCCTTCCAGTCGGTCGTGCCGAGCAGGCGGAGGCTGGCAATGCTGTGGCTCACCGAGACCTGGTCGGCCGCCTGGTTCTGGCTGTCCTGCTGGACCCGGTGTTCGACCGAAAGCCCCGCCTCGGCCAGCCGCTGCTCGAGCCAGCCTCGCGCCAGATTCAGGACCGGACTTTGCCGGGAAAGGCGCTGGCTGAATTCCGCGACAAATGAGCTGGTCAGCGGAAGGTCGGACTTGGCCATGTCGGACACCACGATGACCAGGCGGGACGGGTTGCTCTCCGCCACCGTCTGCAGGCGGTCCGCCCACTGGTCGGCGAGGTCGCGATCCTGGCGGCCCAGCGTCAGGCGATCGGTGATGCGATGGAGGTTCTCGATCAATCCCAGGCGCAGCATGATCGGGATGGCCCACAGCTCCCCAAGCCGAAGAACCTCGACCCCCTGGTAGGCGGCGATGAAGGCGCCAAGCGAGCCGGGGTCGATCTGCGCGTCGACGTGGGAAATCAGTTCCAGCACGAGATCATAGACCCGCGGAAGTCCCGCCGACGGGCCGCGGGCCAGGCAGGGCAGTTCCCGGCTGTAGCCCCGGGGCAGATGGCGCCGGGCCATCTGGATCTGCTCCTCGAGCAGGTAAAAATTGTCCAGCAGCCACTCCGCGGCCGGGGTGATGCGCCGCGCCGGATCGACCGCGAGAGTCGCGCGATTGAAGGCCCTGAGGCCGTCCTCGTTCCCCTCCAGCCGGTCCAGGAGACCGTTGGATCGGTAGCGGGCCACGGGCCGATGGCTTCCGGCCAGCGCCCGGGCATGGCGCGCCAGCTGCTCCGTGCTGAACAATTCCGCCCGCAACGGCGGCTCGCCCGCGCGGGGGCGCGGACGGGTCTGCCGGACGATCCAGCTCGGCCAATGTGAGGAGGGACGGTGCATCATTCTCTTGGATCCCTCCGGCGGAATCCCCGGCGCCGGCCTGGCTCGCGGCCGGAAGCAAATGCCGTCGCCTAGGTCTTGGCCTGCAGCTTCGCGATCAGGGCCTCGGCAGTCTCAAGCTTCGTCTGCAGGTCGGCGGCCGAAGCCTTGGCTTCAGCCAGCTCGCCGGCGAGTTGGGCGGCATTGGATCTGGCGCTGTCGAGGTCGGCCTCCATCAACGAGGCCTTGGTCTGCGCCAGTTCCGCTTCGCCCTCGTGCTTGATCGAGGCGATCTTGGCATTCTCCATCTGCGTCTGAAAAACGGTGGCATTCACCCGGGTCTTGTCCAGGTCGGCCTGCAGTTCGACGTCGCCGGCCTTGATTCCGTCCATGTCGGTCTGGCGCTGGGCCGACTCCGCCCTGACCTCGTCCATTCGCTTCTGGATCCGCGCGGTGGCGGCGTTGGCCGTGGCCGCCTGGCCCTGCAGCACCAAGACGGCAGCCTGGGTTTGGGCCAGCCGGTTCTGGCTTTCCAG
>Ga0302319_10004571_pt1 | contig 28300 bp, 24 predicted proteins | sample Bog_T0_2_FD_203319 | JGI IMG/M metagenome (GOLD analysis project Ga0302319, IMG submission 203319) | Peat permafrost microbial communities from Stordalen Mire near Abisko, Sweden - Bog_T0_2 | ecosystem: Environmental > Terrestrial > Soil > Wetlands > Peat | place: Sweden: Abisko, Stordalen Mire... | reverse complement strand
GCTGGACACCTCCAGCACCATCGACGTGGCCGCTGAGCGCCGCCGCCTGGAAAAGGACTTGGCCGCAGCGCAAAAGGAACTGGCATCGACCGCCGCAAAGCTGGGCAACGCGGATTTTCTGGCCAAGGCCCCAGAACACGTCGTCGGCAAGATCCGCGACCGCCAGCAGGTGGCCCAGGAGGAATCCGACCGGATCACCGCCAGGCTGGCCGGGCTGCAATGAGTTTCGATTCCCCCGAGTGGTCCGACGAACTCGACCTCAATGGGCATGATGGGGTCGCCACCGCGGCTCCCACACCGGACGAGATCGCGTCCCTGTTGCAGGTCGAGCATCTGCTGGACCAACGCTGGCCGGAGACCCGCATCGAGCCGAGCCTGACCCGGATCAGCGCATTGATGGACCTGCTCGGCTCGCCACAACTGGCCTACCCGTCGATCCATATCGCGGGTACCAACGGCAAGACGTCGGTGGCGCGGATGGTCGATGCCCTGGTGACGGCCCTGCAACAGCGGACCGGCCGGACCATCAGCCCCCACCTGCAGTCCGCGATCGAACGCATCGCGATCGACGGAAAGCCGATCAGCCCGGCTCAGTACGTGGAGACGTACCGGGAGATCGAGCCGTTCGTGCAGATGATCGACGAACAGTCGCAGTCCGACGGGGGACCGGCCATGAGCAAGTTCGAGGTGCTCACCGCGATGGCTTTCGCCGCGTTCGCCGACGCGCCCGTCGACGTCGCGGTCGTCGAGGTCGGCCTGGGTGGGCGCTGGGACGCCACCAACGTGATCAACGCCCCGGTGGCGGTGATCACCCCGATCGGCATCGACCACGTCGAGTATCTCGGTGCCGACATCGCCGGGATCGCCGGCGAAAAGGCGGGCATCATCCACAGGGCGCTGGGAGCTGACACGGGTGCACCCGACACCGTCGCCATTATCGCGCGACAGCTGCCGGAGGCCATGGAAGTGCTGCTGGCGCAATCGGTGAGAACCGAGGCCGCGGTGGCCCGCGAAGATTCCGAGTTCGCGGTGCTGGGCCGTCAGGTCGCCATCGGTGGCCAGGTTTTGCAGCTGCAGGGCCTCAGCGGCGTGTACTCCGACGTCTACCTGCCGCTACATGGCGAACACCAGGCGCACAACGCGGTGGTGGCGCTTGCGGCGGTCGAGGCATTCTTCGGCGCCGGCGCCCAGCGCCAGCTCGATGTGGACGCCGTCCGGGCCGGTTTCGCCGCCGTTACCAGCCCAGGCCGGCTGGAACGGATGCGCAGCACTCCCACCGTGTTCATCGACGCGGCGCACAATCCAGCCGGGGCGGCCGCGCTTGCGCAGACGCTGGCGGGCGAATTCGACTTCCGCACCCTGATAGGGGTGATCAGCGTGATGGCCGACAAGGACGTGGACGGCATCCTCGCCGCACTGGAGCCGGTATTCGATTCCGTGGTCGTGACTCACAACGGGTCCCCGCGGGCGCTGGATGTCGAGTCGCTGGCGCTGGCGGCCGGGGCGCGATTCGGACCGGACCGAGTGCTGACCGCCGACAATCTGCGCGACGCCGTCGAGATGGCGACCACGCTGGTCGACGACGCCGTCCGGGATGGAGACCTCGAAGACGGGGCGTTCTCCGGCACGGGGATCGTGATCACCGGCTCGGTCGTCACCGCCGGGGCCGCGCGAACCCTGTTCGGTCGTGATCCGGAATGACCAACCCGCAGGCGCCTGACGGCGCCGGGGACCAGGCCCCGACACCGCCGGCCGATCCATGGAAGAGCTTCCGTGGGGTGATGGCAGCGACGCTCTTCCTGGAGGCGATCGTGATGCTGCTGGCGATACCGGTGGTGGGCGCGGTTGGCGGCGGCCTGACGCCGGTATCGCTGAGTTACCTGATCGGGCTGGCCGTGCTGTTGATCCTGCTTGCCGGGCTGCAGGGCAGGCCGTGGGCGATCTGGATGAACCTGGGCGTTCAAGTGCTGCCGCTCGGCGGCTTCGCCGTGTACTCGGGCGTGGGATTCATCGGTGTGCTGTTTGCCGCGGTGTGGGCTGTGATCGCCTACCTGCGCTACGAGGTCCGACTCCGACAAGAACACGGACAGTGATCGGTTCTGTACTCTGTCGGCCGTGACCGAACGGACCCTCGTACTGATCAAGCCCGATGGCGTCGAGCGCAAGCTGATAGGCGAGATCATCAGCCGTATCGAGCGAAAAGGCCTCATCATCGCTGCGCTGCAGCTTCGGCACGTCACCGAGGCGTTGGCCACTCAGCATTACGCGGAACACGAAGGCAAACCATTCCTGGGATCGTTGCTGGAATTCATCACTTCGGGGCCCCTGGTGGCGGCGATCGTGGAGGGACCGCGAGCGGTCGCCGCGTTTCGGCAGCTTGCCGGTGGGACTGACCCGGTTGAGAAGGCCACACCCGGCACAATCCGGGGCGATTTCGCGTTGGAAACACAGTTCAACGTGGTGCACGGGTCCGATTCGGTCGATTCGGCCAAGCGCGAGATCGCGCTCTGGTTTCCCGACGTTTAGGGCGAACTGGATGACGTGGCGCGGCGGCCCTGCGCGCCCGGCCTGGACGGGATTGCGAGGTGTCCGATCGGGGTGTTTGGATCGGGTTGGAGAGCCGCGCGCTGTGATGTGGGATACTAGATGCCGGGTGAACGTCGCCGGACCGGTGTCAGACACCCGAATGAAGACTTGGGCAAGCGCGAGACCACCGCTATCCGCGATGTTGCGCCGCATGTCAGGCCGTCATTCAGTACGGCGCCGAGTGCGTTCGAATCCTGAGCCGCTCGGGGCGAGACCATCACAAGCCCGGGAGAAGTGACCCGGGCCCATAGCGAAGCCCTCGCGTGGCCGCGTCGAATGGACGCGCCCGGGGGCTTGAGGAGATTACGTGGTAGACGGTGCCCCAACTTCAGGCCCATCAGAAGAGTCGCCCCAGCATGAGGACCTGCCCGACCGGATAAGGGTCCACCAGCTGGCGCGGGCGCTCGGCAACACCAACAAAGAGGTGCTGGACACGCTCTTTGAGCTCGACGGGAAGCCCCGCAATGTGCATTCCGGCGTGGACCGTGAGGACGCGATCCGGGTACGCGAGATCCTGTTCGCCCAGCCCCTGGAGAACATCCCCGGCTTCAGTCACGCACCCGTCCGGGTGGCCCACAAACCCCAGGAACCCGGATCGCAGCCGGTGCGGGTGGCCCCCTCGGTTTCCCTGGACAGCGCCGTGGACGAGCCCCGATACATGCCTCTGTTCGTTTCCCCGCAACCGGTCGAGACCGGCAAAGTTCGGGACGAGGGCAGCGACGACGCCGCGGATGACGGCGATGATTCCGACGATTCCGACGATTCCGACGAGGACGACGACGACCAGGACCAGGCCGGCCGTACGGGTAACCGGCGCCGTCGGCGTGGCCGCCGGGGCCGCGGTCGCGGACGCGGCGAGCAGGGCGGATCCGACGGTCAGGGCGAGGCGGGCGATGCCGCCGAATCCGACGACGACGTCCAGGATTCCGACGACGATGGCGACCAATATTCCGATGATGGCGACGACGACGAGAACGGTTCCTCGGAGGCGGGCAATCGCCGCCGCCGCAGGCGCCGCCGGCGTAAGTCGGGTGGCAGTGACGACAACGGGGAAGCGCCGGCTCCTGACGATCCGCCGAACACCGTGGTGCACGAGCGCGCGCCCCGAGGCAAGTCCGGTGGCGGCTCAGGTTCTTCCGGCTCGGGCAACTCCGAAATCAGGGGCATCGAGGGCTCGACCCGATTGGAAGCCAAGCGACAACGGCGCCGAGACGGGCGCGACGCCGGACGGCGTCGGCCGCCGGTCCTGACCGAAGCCGAGTTCCTGGCGCGCCGCGAGGCCGTCGAACGGGTGATGGTGGTGCGCGACAGGGTTCGCACCGAGCAACCGCACCCGGGTGCGCGGTACACCCAGATCGCGGTGCTCGAAGACGGCATCGTCGTCGAGCACTTCGTCACGTCGGCGGCATCTGCGTCGATGGTGGGCAACATTTATCTGGGAATCGTGCAGAACGTGTTGCCGTCGATGGAGGCGGCCTTCGTCGACATCGGCCGCGGGCGCAACGGCGTGCTCTACGCCGGAGAGGTCGACTGGGAAGCCGCCGGACTCGGCGGCTCCGACCGCAGAATCGAACAGGCCCTCAAACCCGGCGACTATGTGGTCGTCCAGGTCAGCAAGGACCCGGTCGGACACAAGGGCGCGCGGTTGACCACGCAGGTGTCACTGGCGGGTCGCTACCTGGTGTATGTGCCGGGCGCGTCGTCGACCGGAATCAGCCGCAAGCTGCCCGACACCGAACGGCAGCGGCTCAAGGAGATCCTGCGTGAGGTGGTGCCGTCGGACGCCGGCGTGATCATTCGCACCGCGTCCGAAGGTGTCAAAGAGGAAGACATCCGCAAGGACGTGACCCGCTTGCAGGGCCGTTGGGAACAAGTCGAGGCGAAGGCGACTCAGACCAAAGCGAAGGCCGCTGGCGCGGCGGTCGCGCTCTATGAAGAGCCAGACGTGTTGGTCAAGGTCATTCGCGACTTGTTCAACGAAGACTTCGCAAACCTCATCGTCTCCGGCGACGAGGCTTGGACCACCATCAACGACTATGTGAATTCTGTTGCCCCCGATCTGGTTTCGAAGCTGACAAAGTACGAGCCCCCCGCTGGGCCTGACGATCAGGCCGGGCCGGACGTATTCGCCGTTCATCGCATCGACGAGCAGCTGGCCAAGGCGATGGACCGCAAAGTGTGGTTGCCGTCAGGCGGCACGCTGGTGATCGACCGCACCGAAGCGATGACGGTGGTCGACGTCAACACCGGCAAATTCACCGGTTCCGGGGGCAACCTCGAACAGACGGTGACCAAGAACAACATCGAGGCGGCCGAGGAGATCGTGCGCCAATTACGGCTGCGCGACATCGGCGGCATCGTGGTCATCGACTTCATCGACATGGTGCTGGAGTCCAACCGCGACTTGGTGCTGCGCCGGCTGACCGAGTCCCTGGCCCGCGACCGCACCCGCCACCAGGTGTCGGAGGTGACGTCGCTGGGGCTGGTGCAACTGACCCGCAAAAAGCTGGGGACCGGGCTGATCGAGGCGTTCTCGTCGTCCTGCCCGAACTGTGTCGGTCGCGGACTTCTGCTGCACGCCGACCCGGTCGACTCCGGCGCGGCGAGCAGCGGGCGCAAGTCCGAGTCCGGTGCTCGGCGAGGCCGGCGGTCCAAGAAGGGCCGGTCCGAAGAAGAGCAGCCCGTGGCCAAAGTGCCCGCGCACGCTCCCGGCGAGCATCCGATGTTCAAGGCCATGGCGGCCGGCACACCTTTGTCGGATGACGAGGACGATCAAGCCGACGAAGCCGGCGAACCCGATGAGGAACTCACCGCCGCGGTCGACGAGCAGACCGAAGTGCGTGGTCCCGCTGGCCTAGAGGACATCGACGAGCTCGACGAGGACTCCGAAGACGACGAGCTCGAGGACGAGGACGAGGACTTGGACGAGGACGACGACCTCGTCGACGAGGACGAGGACGTTGACCTGGACGACGATGACGATGACGATGACGATGACGATGACGACGACGAGGACCTCGACGACGAGGATTCCGATTCCGGGTCCAACGGCGAGCTGGGCTCCGGCGCCTACATGGGCGCCTCGATAGCCACCGACGTCATGGAACGCCCGCGCCGGCGCCGCGCGGCGGGCAGGCCGGCCGGACCACCGCTGCACGTAGACTGACCTGCGCTGCGTGCTACGGCGCCGGGGCGGTTTGACCCTGTAGCCGCTGGTCACGTACCCTAGATAGGTTGTCGCCAGGCGGATACTTCGGCCGGTGACAGGCGGGACAGATTCCCCCGCCGCCCCAGACCACCCAGATCAACCAGCGCACGCCGTTACGCGCGCGAGCGCTGACCAGAGTTAAGGCAGGAGCAACCGATGGCGACCTACGCAATCGTCAAGACCGGCGGCAAGCAGTACAAGGTCGCCGTCGGTGACGTGCTCAAGGTCGAGAAGCTCGACACCGAGCCCGGCTCCAACGTGTCGCTGCCGGTAGCGCTGGTAGTCGACGGCGCCACCGTCACCAGCGATGCCCAGGCGTTGGCCAAGGTCGCGGTGACGGGCGAGGTGCTCGAGCACACCAAGGGTCCCAAGATCCGTATCCACAAGTTCAAGAACAAGACCGGATACCACAAGCGGCAGGGGCACCGTCAGCCGCTGACGGTCCTCAAGGTCACCGGAATCAAGTAGAGGCGACAAAATATGGCACACAAAAAGGGCGCTTCCAGCTCGCGCAACGGTCGCGATTCGAACGCTCAGCGCCTTGGGGTCAAGCGGTTCGGCGGCCAGGTCGTCAAGGCCGGCGAGATCCTGGTCCGGCAGCGCGGCACCAAGTTCCATCCTGGCCTCAACGTCGGGCGCGGCGGCGATGACACGTTGTTCGCCAAGGAGACCGGCGCCGTCGAGTTCGGCGTCAAGGGCGGACGCAAAACCGTCAACATCGTCACGGCCGGGCAGACCACCGACTGAGCGCCGCGAGTGTGAACCCACGGTGGGAACACGCTCTGCAATCTAAGGGGAAGCCCGATGCCTCGGTTTGTCGATCGGGTCGTAATTCACGCGCGGGCAGGTTCCGGCGGAAACGGCTGCGCCTCGGTTCATCGCGAAAAATTCAAGCCGTTGGGTGGCCCCGACGGCGGTAACGGTGGCCGCGGCGGCAGCATCATCTTCGTGGTCGACCCTGCCGTGCACACCTTGCTCGACTTCCATTTCCGTCCGCACGTCACCGCAGCTTCCGGTAAGCAGGGGATGGGCAACAACCGTGATGGCGCGTTTGGCACGGACCTGGAAATCAAGGTGCCCGACGGCACGGTCGTCCTGGATGAAAACGGCCGGCTGCTGGCTGACCTGGTCGGCGCGGGCACCCGTTTCGAAGCCGCCGCCGGTGGGCGGGGTGGCCTGGGCAATGCCGCGCTCGCGTCGCGCGCCCGCAAGGCGCCCGGCTTTGCCTTGCTCGGCGAGCCGGGCCAATGCCGCGATCTCACCCTGGAGCTCAAGACCGTCGCCGATGTCGGCCTGGTCGGCTTTCCCTCGGCCGGAAAGTCTTCGCTGGTCTCGGTGATTTCGGCGGCCAAACCGAAGATCGCCGACTACCCGTTCACCACGCTGGTTCCCAACCTCGGCGTGGTCTCGGCCGGCGAGCACACGTTCACCGTCGCCGACGTACCCGGTTTGATCCCGGGCGCCTCCCAGGGCCGCGGCCTGGGCCTGGATTTTCTGCGCCATATCGAACGGTGCGCGGTGCTGGTACACGTGGTGGATTGTGCGACCGAGGAACCGGGGCGCGACCCGATCTCCGACATCGATGCGCTGGAAGCCGAGCTCGCGGCGTATACGCCGACGCTGCAGGGGGACCCGGCGCTGGGCGATCTCGCTGAGCGGCCCCGCGCGGTGGTGCTGAACAAGATCGACGTGCCGGAGGCTCGCGAGCTGGCCGAGTTTGTCCGAGACGAGATCGCCCAGCGTGGCTGGCCGGTGTTCCTTGTTTCGGCGGCCACCCGGGAAAACGTGCAGCCGCTGATTTTCGGGCTGTGGCAGATGGTTTCGGCTTACAACGCCGCGCGCCCGCAAGCCGTGGCGCGACGACCGGTGATCCGCCCAGTGCCGGTGGACGACAGCGGCTTCACCGTCGTACCGGATGGCGAGGGCGGTTTCGTCGTCACCGGGGCGCGGCCCGGGCGCTGGGTCGGTCAGACAAACTTCCTCAACGACGAAGCGGTCGGCTACCTCGCCGACCGGCTGGCGCGCCTCGGCGTCGAAGACGAGCTGCTGCGGTTGGGTGCCCAGCCGGGGTGTGCGGTGACCATCGGCGAGATGACGTTCGACTGGGAGCCGCAAACGCCTGCGGGACAACACGTCGCGTTGACAGGCCGCGGCACCGACGTGCGGTTGGAGCAGACCGACCGGATCGGCGCCGACGAGCGAAAGGCCGCCCGGCGTCAGCGCCGCGAACACCGGGACGAATTAAATGAGCGATGATGACTCGTGAGCGAACATCGGGAAGCCATCCGTACCGCGCGCAGTCTGGTGGTCAAGGTCGGGACCAACGCGCTGACCACGCCGTCGGGGGTGTTCGACACCAGCCGGTTGGCGGGACTCGCCGAAGCGATTGAGGCGCGGATGAAGGCCGGCACCGACGTCGTGATCGTCTCTTCGGGCGCTATCGCCGCGGGCATCGAGCCGCTCGGGTTACCCCGTCGTCCAAAAGATCTCGCAACCAAGCAGGCCGCCGCCAGTGTCGGGCAGGTCGCCCTGGTGAACTCCTGGAGCGGTGCCTTCGCCCGGTACGGCCGCACAGTTGGGCAGGTACTGCTCAGTGCGCACGACATCTCGATGCGGGCCCAGCACACCAATGCCCAACGCACCCTGGACCGGCTGCGGGTGCTGCACGCGGTGGCGATCGTCAACGAAAACGACACGGTGGCCACCAACGAGATCCGGTTCGGCGACAACGATCGGCTTTCGGCGCTGGTGGCCCACCTGGTGGGTGCCGATGCTTTGGTGTTGCTCTCCGACATCGACGGGCTCTACGACGCGGATCCCCGCAAGAATCCCGGGGCACGCTTTGTTCCCGAGGTGGCCGGCTCGGCGGATCTGGACGGCGTGGTCGCCGGCCCGGGCAGCGCTCTGGGCACCGGGGGAATGGCGTCGAAGATGTCCTCGGCCCTGCTGGCCGCCGACGCCGGGGTGCCGGTGCTGCTGGCGGCCGCGGCCGACGCCGCGCCCGCGCTCACCGATGCCTCGGTAGGAACGGTGTTTGCCGCGCGGCCGGACAGGATGTCGGCGCGCCGGTTCTGGGTGCGTTATGCCGCCGATTCGGCCGGCTCCCTGACGCTCGATGAGGGTGCGGTGCGTGCGGTGGTGCGGCAACGCCGCTCGCTGCTGGCCGCGGGTATCACCGCGGTGACGGGGCGGTTCCACGGCGGAGATGTCGTCGAATTGCGCGGACCGGAGTCGACGATGGTGGCCCGTGGCGTGGTCGCCTACGACGCGACCGAGCTTGCCACCATGATCGGCCGGTCGACCTCCGAGCTGCCTGACGAGTTGCGCCGGCCCGCGGTGCACGCCGACGACCTGGTCGCAGTTTAGCCGGTCAGGGGCACCTCACGGCATCTGAGGGCGCTGACGCCGTTTTCAGATACATTGCGCCCCAGACAATTTCGGCTAACGTCGCCACCAGTTCTGCATCGTAGCCGGGTGGCTCGGCGGGCAGGTTCTGCTGACAAACTCGCTCCACCATCCAGGTCAGGGCGCTGGCGGTGGTGGCTGCCGGCAACTCGCGACGGATTGACCCGTCGGCCTGGCCGTCCTCGATGACCCGGATTAGTTGCTGCGTGATGGCGGTCAGCAGGTCGCGGTAGGTCTGCGCCGTCGGGGGGTCGTAGGCGGCCATCTCGTTGACTGCGGCGAGCACGGCTTGATGGCGCCGATAGATTTCGACGATGCCTGCCAGCGCGCCTCGGAGATTCTCCGGGTTGTGTTGCCAGGCCGCCTTCCACCACCGTTCGGCGCTGGTGGAGAGCTCGCCGAACACTTGGCCGGCGAGGCGGCGAAGTAGGTGCCCCTTGTCTTCGAAATAGATGTAGAAGCTGGCGCGCGAAATGCCCGCTTCGGTCGCCAGCCGGTCCACGCTGAGCTCGGTGAAAGTGGCCCCGTCGCGCATGAGCCGTTCGGTGGCGTCCAGTAGCCGGCGTTCCAGCTGCTCTCGCCGCTGTTGGCGGTCCTGCTCGCGATTGGCCTGCGGCTTACGGGTGACCGACGGCATTTGCGGAGCATAGCCGAACCACTGACATATTGACTAGACAATATGTCTAGGAATAGTGTCATGTTCGATTCCGGTCCGTTGGAGGAGTTCTATGCGAGGTATGACAGGGGTGCCGGGGATTTCCCGTGCCTACGACGCAATCGATCTGTCGTCGCGAGCCTTCTGGTCCACGACGGCAGCGGAGCGGGAACGCTCGTTCGCCGTGCTGCGGGCCGAGCGGCCGGTGAGCTGGCATCCGCCGGTCGAAGACGCCTTGATGGACGATCCCTTGGACCGCGGCTATTGGGCGATCACCCGACGCTCCGACATCGCCACGGTCAGTCGCAACAACGACGTGTTCCTGTCCGGCAAGGGCGTCCTCTTCGAGACCATCCCGGTGGAACTGCTCGAAGCCTCGCAGTCTTTCCTGGCGATGGACCCGCCCCGGCACACTAAGCTCCGCAAGCTCGTCAGCGCCGCATTCACCCCCCGGCAGGTACGCCGCATCGAGGACTCGATCAAGGCCAACGCCAAAACAATCGTCGAAGAGCTGAGGGCCGCCGGCAGCGGTGTCGATTTCGTCGACCACTGCGCCAAGGAACTGCCCATCCGCACATTGTCGGACATGGTGGGGATTCCGGAGTCCGAGCGGGAACGCGTGGCGGAGGCCACCGATGCGGCGGTGTCGTGGGCCGACGCGGCTTTCCTGAACGGCCGCAACCCTTTGGAGGTTCTGGTCGAGAATCAGATGTACCTGCACCAAATCGCCGGCACGCTGGCCGCGGAGCGCCGCGCGCATCCCGGTGACGACCTGATCAGCAGCTTGGTGCACGCCGAGGTGGACGGCGAACGGTTGGCCGACGCGGATGTTGCCGCGTTCTTCGTGTTGCTCGCGGTGGCCGCCAACGACACCACCCGGCAGACCACCAGTCACGCGTTGAAGGCTCTCACCGACTTCCCCGCTGAAAGGGCATGGCTGCTGGCGGCTTTCGAGGACCGCATCGGAACCGCCGTCGAGGAGTTCATCCGCTGGGCCACCCCGGTCATGACCTTTCGTCGCACGGCCGCATCGGATTTCGAGCTCGGCGGCCAGACCGTCATGGCGGGGGAGAAGGTGGTGATGTTCTATTCGTCCGGCAACTGGGATACCGAGGTATTCGACCACCCGGAGCGTTTGGACCTGAGCCGCAATCCGAACCCGCACGTCGGCTTCGGCGGTGGCGGCCTGCATTTTTGCCTCGGCGCTCACGTGGCCAGGGCGCAACTGCGCGCCATTTTCGGCGAGTTACTTCGTCAGATTCCGGATATCCAGGCGGGCGATCCGACATATGTGCCAGGCAATTTCATTCACGCCGTCCGCAGCATGCCCTGTACTTTCACCGCGAGCCCACCGGCGCCAGCTCGTTCACCAGTAGCGTCAGCAACTCGGAACACCCGCCGTCGACCTTGACGGTAGCCAAGTCGTCGCCGCGGGTCGGTCCGCGATTGACGATGGCGACCGGGATCCCGAGCGCCGCGGCGCGTCGCACGAAACGGTAGCCCGAGAACACCGTCAGCGACGACCCCGCGACCAGCACCGCCTCGGCTTCATCGACCAGTGAATATGCTTGGTCAACAACATCTTTGGGCACACTATCGCCGAAGTAGACGATATCGGGTTTGAGCATGCCGGCGCAGCGCGGGCAGTCGAGATAGCGGAACGATGCGGTATCGGCGACGATTGCGTCGGCGTCCGGAGCCACCGCCAGCCCACCGACCGCCGCGGCGCTTTCGATGAATCCCGGGTTGAGCGCCTCAAGCCGTTCGGCCAGCGCGGCGCGGCTAAGGGTGTGGCCGCAGCTCAAACAGATCACCTGCGCGTAGCTCCCGTGCAGATTCACCACCTTTCGGCTACCGGCCTTGGTGTGCAGCAGATCGACGTTCTGGGTGATCACACCGGTCACCACTCCGGCGTTCTCCAGTGCCGCCAGGGCCCGGTGCCCGGCGTTGGGCAAGGTGTCGTCCATGTGCCGCCAGCCGACGTGGTTGCGCGCCCAGTATCGCTGCCGGAACACCGGGTCCGAGGTGAACTGGCGGATGGTCATGGGATTGCTCGGTGGCGAATCCGGGCCCCGGTAGTCGGGAATGCCCGAGTCGGTGGACATCCCCGCACCGGTGAGCGCCGCGATCCGGCGCCCGGACAGCAGCGCGACGAGTTCCGGGGATTCGGCGGAGTACACCTACTCGAGCTTATGCACCGCCCGCCCGGAAGCCGCCCGGAAGCCGCGCGGAAGGCGGTTTTGCCAGCCTATTGGGGTGTTATGGGCCGGCTGGGCGAGAATAGAGGGGCGATGAACTTCTATTCGGCTTATGACCACGGGTTTGTCCGCGTCGCCGCGTGCACGCATCACGCCGCGATCGGCGATCCCGCGGCTAATGCTGCTTCGGTGTTGCGGCTGGCCCGCGAGTGCCACGAGGACGGTGTCGCTCTGGCTGTCTTCCCCGAGTTGACGCTGTCCGGCTACTCCATCGAGGACATCCTGCTGCAAGACGCTTTGCTCGACGCCGTCGAGGATGCCCTACTCGACGTCGTCGCCTCCTCGGTCGACCTGTTGCCGGTGCTGGTGGTCGGCGCCCCACTGCGCTACCGGAATCGCGTCTACAACACCGCGGCGGTCATCCACCGCGGTGTGCTGCTCGGCGTGGTGCCCAAGTCATATCTGCCCACCTACCGCGAGTTCTACGAACGCCGCCAGATGGCGCCCGGCGATGACGAGCGCGGGGCGGCCCGCGTTGGAGACATCGAGGCCCCGTTCGGGCCTGACCTGCTTTTCGCCGCGTCGGATCTGCCCGGCTTCGTGCTGCACGTCGAAATCTGCGAGGACATGTTCGTGCCGATTCCGCCCAGCGCGAAGGCGGCCTTGGCGGGTGCAACGGTGCTGGCCAATCTGTCCGGCAGTCCCGTTACCATCGGCCGCGCCGAAGATCGTCGCCTGCTGGCCCGCTCGGCGTCGTCGCGGTGCCTGGCCGCCTACGTCTATGCCGCCGCGGGGCTGGGCGAATCGACCACGGACCTGGCCTGGGACGGCCAGACGATGATCTGGGAGAACGGGCTGCTGCTCGCCGAATCCGAGCGTTTCCCCACCGGCGAGCGACGATCGGTCGCCGACGTGGACACCGGGCTGCTTCGTTCGGAACGGTTGCGCATGGGCACGTTCGACGACAACCGGCGGCACCACCGGGAGTCGGTGGAGTCGTTCCGGCGCATCGAGTTCCGGCTGGATCCGCCTGCCGCCGACATCGGACTGCTGCGCCAGATCGAGCGATTCCCCTTCGTGCCGGCCGACCCCACCCGACTGGAACACGACTGTTACGAGGCCTACAACATCCAGGTCGCCGGACTGGAGCAGCGGTTGCGCGCCCTGAACTACCCGAAGTTGGTCATCGGTGTTTCCGGCGGGCTGGACTCGAGCCACGCGCTGATTGTCGCCGCCCGCGCGATGGACCGGGAAAACCGTTCGCGCAGCGACATTCTGGCGTTCACGCTACCCGGGTTCGCGACCGGAGAGCGCACCAAGCGCAACGCGGTCGAGCTCTGCCGCGCACTCGGCGTCACCTTCTCCGAAATCGACATCACCGATACCGCCAGGCTGATGATGAAGGAGATCGATCATCCGTTCTCCCGCGGCGAAAAGGTCTACGACGTCACCTTCGAGAACGTCCAGGCCGGGCTGCGCACCGACTACCTCTTCCGGCTGGCCAACCAGCGGGGCGGCATCGTGCTGGGCACCGGCGACCTCTCCGAGCTAGGGCTGGGCTGGTCGACATACGGTGTCGGCGACCAGATGTCGCACTACAACGTGAACGCCGGCGTGCCCAAGACACTGATCCAGCACCTGATCCGCTGGGTCATCTCTTCGGGGCAATTCGAGCCGCAGGTCGGCGAGGTGCTGCGATCGGTGCTCGACACCGAGATCACCCCGGAACTGGTTCCGGGCGATGCGGGTGACGAGCTGCAGAGCAGTGAGGCCAAGATCGGGCCGTATGCCCTGCAGGACTTCTCGTTGTTCCATGTGCTGCGCTACGGGTTCCGGCCCTCCAAGATCGCGTTCCTGGCCTGGCACGCCTGGAGTGACCCAGAGCAAGGCAACTGGCCGCCCGGATTTCCGGAGGACAAACGCCCGTCGTACCCGCTCAAGGAGATCCGGCACTGGCTGCAGGTCTTCGTGCAGCGGTTCTACTCGTTCAGTCAGTTCAAACGCTCGGCGATGCCCAACGGCCCCAAGGTGTCCTACGGAGGTGCGTTGTCGCCGCGCGGGGATTGGCGGGCGCCGTCGGATATGTCCGCCCGGGTCTGGCTCGACGAGATCGAGCGCGAGGTGCCGGACACCCCGTCGCCAGCGTAACGTCACGGCGAAAAATCCCCGCTCGATCTCGCCACGGCGTTACCCTCGCGACCGCCGTTCGGAACGCATCAGCGCTCGTAGCTGCCGGTCAGCGTTCCACGCGCCAGCACGTGGCCGGCCATTGTCGCCAGCAATGCTTTGGCTTTCGTCACGCTGTCCGGAATGGGCTGGTCGATCGCGAACACGTGAAACCGGTAGCGGTGCGGTCCGTGCCCGGGAATCGGGCGCGGACCGGCATAGCCGCGATTGCCCAAATCCGCTCGGACGAAACGGATACCCTCGGTCCCCGGTTGCAACAAGCCCGCGGCGACGCCGTCGACGTTGGGCTCGATCACCGCGATGGTGTGGTAGAGCGGCCGCGGCAGCGGGACGTCGACGTCGTCCATGATGAGGACCAGCTGCCGGGTCTCGGACGGCACTCCGGTCCAGCGCAAGGCGGGCGAGGTGTCGGCGCCGACACCCTTCCCCGCGCTGGACTGCGGCATCGCGCCGCCGTCGGCGAACGCAGCGCTGGTGACCGCGATGGTTGCGGGCGCGGCAAAGGCGCTGCCGGTCAACGGGCCGCGGTGCTCGCCGGCCCGGACCCGACGGAAAAGCTTGCCCAACATGGCCATCAGGCACCGCTCCCCGCGCCGCGCATCGCGACCGCGCTGGAGCGCAGCAGGTCGCCGAGTTCGGCCGGCAGGTAACCCTGCGCTGCCAGCCGGGGCATGACGCCGCCGCTTTCGATGATGTCCAGGATCAGGCCGGGCAGCATGGGGACGGTGCCGCAGGCTCCGGTGCTGTCGTTGCGCCACGTGCCTGCGGTCAGATCGAAGGTTCCGGTGTCGCCCTCGGCGAATGTGGTGGTGGCGTCGGGCACGGTGATGGCCGGCAGGCCGGCGTTCACGGCGTTGCGGAAGAACAGCGAGTTGAATTCCTCGGCGACCAGTCCGGCGACGCCCAACTCGCTGAACAGCGAGGCGACCGGGCGCGACGATCCGAGCCCGAAGTTCTTGCCGGCCAGCACGACGTCGCCCGGCGAGACCAGATCAGTCCAGCCGGGACGCACCTCGTAGAAGATGTGCTTGGCCGCCTCCGGCGGATCCATCTTCATGGCAAACGCCGGGTACATGGCGTCGGTGTTCAGGTTGTCGCCGAACACCCACACTTTGCCGCTAAAGGCCACGGTCACGCCGTCACGCTCCTATGGTCGGTGATATTCCTTGGGTCGGTGATATAGCCCGTGATCGCCGAGGCGGCGACGGTCGCCGGTGAGGCCATGAAGATCTCCGCCTCAGAGCTTCCCATGCGTCCGGTGAAGTTACGGGTGCTTGACGTGATGCACACCTCGCCGGGCCCGATCACGCCCATGTGATAGCCGAAACACGCGCCGCAGGTGGAATTGGTGATGACGGCGCCGGCGTCGGCGATGTCCTGCAGATAGCCCAGTCGCATGGCTTCCCGGTATACCGCCTGAGAAGCGGGGGTGATCAGCAGCCGCACCCCCGGAGCCACGGTCTTGCCGCGCAGCACCTGTGCGGCGATCTCGAGGTCCTCCAGTTGGCCATTCGCGCATGACCCGATGAACGCCTGGTCGATCTTCTGAGTGTCCAACTGTGAGACCGGCAGCCCGTTGCGGCTGACCGTGCCCGGCCGCGCGACGTAGGGCTCCAGCGCCGCCAGGTCGACGTGGCGGACCTCGAGGTAGGTGGCGTCGGGATCCGGTGCGGCGGCGATGTATCCGGTCACTCCGGTGTCGTCGAGGAAACGGCTCAACACGTCATCGGCTTCGAACGTGCTGAAATCGGCCGACACCTCGGCGCCCTGAGTCGCGATGGTGCGTCGATCGTGCATGGGGATGCCCGCCAACCCGGGTCCGCCGAATTCCAGGTTCACATTCGCGGCGTCGCCGTATTCGTTGGCGATGTGCAAGAAGATGTCCTTGCCACTCACCGCGTTTGGTTTGGCGCCGTCGAGCTCGTAGCGGACGGTCGGCGCGATCTGGAACCAGGTTGTCCCGGTACACATGATCGAATAGATCTCGGCGGGCCCCAGCCCGCGGGCCGCGGTGTTGTAGGCGCCGGCCGCACAGGTGTGAGAGTCCGTGCAGGCCAGGATCTCTCCGGGGCGTGCCAACCCGTTTTCGGCGATGACCTGGTGACAGATGCCATGCCGGCCCACGTCGTAGAAGCGGTCGATACCGAAGTCGGCAACGAATTTTCGGGCGTGCGGACCGCCGGCGGCGTCCTTGATGGTCGGTGCGGGCACGGCGTGGTCCATGACCACCGCGAGCTTGTCGGGGTCGTGGATCCGGTTGGGCTGAATCCACATCGTGGCGAATTGCAGATCGATCAAAACCGTCATATCGACGTCGACCACAACGGTGTCACCCGGTGACACCGAATCCAGACCGGCCTTACGCGCGAAGATCTTTTCGATGATGGTCATGCCCATGATGAGTCCTTGCGCGCGGCCTTCGTGTGGAGTTTCAGCTTCGCGTCGAGTTCCAGCCACTCCGCCATGCCGACCAGGTTGAAGAAGTCGGCGGGGCCGGTGGGCAGATGGGGGGCGATGTCGCTTCCGTTGAGTGCGCAGAGGCTTTGCAGCATGCCGAAGGTCGCGCTGGTCAGCAGGTTGCTCGGATGGATCGCGATCGAGTAGCCCAATTCCTGCAGTCGTGACGCCGATTCCAGCGGTGTCATGCCGCCGAGCACCAGGTTGATCAGCAGCGGGGCGTCGACTTCGCGGCCGATGCGTTCGATTTCTGCGGTGTCCTGCGGCGCCTCGACGAATATCACGTCGGCACCGGCTTGCGCGTATCGGTTGGCCCGATCGATCGCCGCGTCCAGTCCCAGCGGGGCGCGCGCGTCGGTGCGGGCCACGATGAGCAGATCGTTGTCGGACCTGGCGTCCAGTGCGGCCGCCAGCGTCTGTTCGAACACCGCCGCGTCGACGACCTGCTTGTCCGGCAGATGGCCGCAGCGCTTGGGAAATACTTGATCCTCCAACTGGATCGCGGCAACCCCGGCCGCGTCGTAGGCCCGGACGGTGCGCACCACGTTCATCGGCGCACCGTATCCGGTATCGGCATCGGCGATGAGCGGAACGTCCCCCAGTGCGTCGACGATCACCCGGGTTCGTTCGGCCATTTCGCTCGCGGTGGCCAGGCCGATATCGGGCAATCCGAATCCGGATGCGGCCACGCCGGCGCCGGTCATATACGCCGCGACGTGACCGGTCCGTTTGGTCAGCTGCGCCGAGATTCCGTCGAAAACTCCTGGTGCGATGATCAGTTCGTGTTTGTTCAGCAGATCTTTCAGTCGCTGGCGGCTCGGTGTGGTGGCCATTTCGGTCCTCTCAGTCCAGTGCGCCCGCGACGGGAGCGGCGAGCAGATCGATCAGGTAGTCGGCGTCATCGAGGGTCTCGAGGCTCAGCACCGCCCGCTCGATGGCATCGGCCCGACTGGTGCTGGTGACCCGGTCGGCCAGCGCATGGAACTTCGCGACCAGCTCCTCATTGGTGACCGGATCGGTGGGGGCGCCGTGCGGCACGACGACGCCGGCACGGTGCACGGTGCCGTCATGCGTGGTCACGGCGACATCTGTGCGGAACTTCTCGGTGATATCGGCCTGGGCCAGCGACTTGTCGAGGTGCACCGTCGTTGCCTCGATCAGTGACCAGACGTCGTCGGAATCGAGGCGGGCGGACGTGAACTGTTCGGGCAACACGTTGCCGTCCAGCAGCGCCGCGGCGGTCGCGTATCCGATATTCATCTGGGCGCCGATCGCCGTGAGCGGACGCTGCGGCAGCCACCAGCCGTGCTTGTAGACAGTCTCGCCGACGGTGATGTCGATCTTCGAGATGTCTGCGGGTGCAACCGAACTCCGCAACTGCCGGGCGGCGTCGATCGCTCCGTGCAGGCCGCCCATCGCGGCATACGACTTGACCATGATGATCGTGGTTTCCCAACGCTGCCCGAGCTGGCCGGTCAACAACGACGCGTCGGGATCGTGCCCCTCGCCGAAAACGCTGAGGAATCCGCCGTATTCACGCTCGAACACCCGCTTGATACCGGTATAGCCGGCCGCTGCGAGCCCCGCGGCGTAGAAGCCGTTGCGGGCCGCCAGGCCATGGTGCATCCGCTTGCTCATGGCTTCGAACTGTGCGGCCATCAGCCCCGCGGACTGGGTGCCGGCCAGGCCGAGGGCGTCCTCCAGCTGCGCCGGCGGCAGCCCGCGCAACTTGCCGGACGCCATTGCCGCGGAATGGGTGCCAAAGACCGGTCCCGAATGCCAGCCACGGTCGAGCATCTGCGTGCCGTGCAGCGTGTAGCCGACCCGTGGACCCACTTCGAATCCGGCAATCGCCGCCAGCAGCAGGTCTGCGCCCGCGCTGGTTTCCGGTCGCACTTTCCGGCGAACAGAAGCCGTCGACAGCAGCGCGGGGATGAGCAGCGAGCAGCTGTGCAGCGGCGCTAGCGGATGGAAGTCGTCGAGCTCGAAACCCTGGATGAACGTGCCGTTGAGCACCGCTGCAGCAGGTGCGCTGGTGGTCTGTCCGGTACCGATAACGACCGTGTCCCCGGCGCTTTCCAGGCCGAGGACGGCGCCGGTGGCGATTCGCGACCACGGCAATTGGGCCCCGATCAGTGCGCACCCCACGCCGTCGAGGAAGAGATGCTTTGCCCTCTCGACGACGTAGTGCGGGACATCGTCGAACTTCAGGTCGGCGACCCAGGTGGCCAGCTTGCCGGTGGGCCCGTCGGGATCGGTGGCGAACTCGTGATCCGGGGCGGTCATCGCATCGTCCCCTCGTTGCGTTCGAACCTCACTTGTTGTTATATACATATAACAAGTAATCGAACCACGCAAGTGAGCAGGTGTGGAACCATTGATCACCGTGCGCCAGAGCAAGGGTAAGACCGCAGCGGTGTCGACCGCCGCCGGGGTGCCGTTACACCGCCAACTCTTCCTGGTGCTGCACGATGAGATCGACCGCGGCGTAATCGCGCCCGGCGACGCGTTGCCCACCGAGCAGACGCTGTGCGAGCAGTTCGGGGTATCGCGCATCACGGTGCGGCGCGCGCTGGCGGACTTGGCCGACCAGGGATACATCGAGCGCAGACAGGGCGTCGGATCTTTTGTGCGCGATCACGGCCGGGCAGAGCAGTCGCCGACGGGACGCTCTTACCTGGACGAGTTGCGTCAGACCCAGTTCGAGACCGAGGTGGTCGTGGTCGAACTCGACACGCGGCGCCCACCCGCGGTGGTCGCCGAGGCGCTGGGTGCCGGCGACCTGCTGCACATCGTTCGGGTCCGGCGGCAGCGCAGGACCGGCGAGCCGCTGATGGTGACCGATGCCTGGCTGCCGGCCGAGTTGGCCGATACATTCACAGAGTCGGCGTTGCGCCGGACGCCGCTCTACGAATTGCTGTCGGACGCGGGGATCACGGTGGAATGGGTGCGGCATGAAATCACCGCTGAGATCGCCGGCCCACGCAACGCGCAGCTGCTCGACACCACGATCGGCGCTCCGCTGTTGCGGGTAAACCGGCTGGCGTTTGTCGCCGGTGCGCCGCATCATCAGCTGTCGGTTCTGTTGTCGCCAAACCGAAGCCGGGTGCTGTTGAGTCAATCGGTGGACGAGCTGGACGCCGCCTTCGGTCTGACCATCGCCCACGATGTGCGCCGGGATTCGCGTTAGCGAATCACGGCCGCATCAATCGCCTTGGCGTCCGGTGCGCAGTCACCCGCGCCGGGGACCAGTGTGGCCAACGCGCCCGCGGCGCAGGCACGCTGCAACGCGCGCAGCCGCTGGGCCTTAAAAGCTGGATTTGCACCCGGATTGGGCGGCCAGTTCGCGGTAAGCACCCCGGCGAACACGTCTCCGGCGCCGGTGGTGTCCACCGCGTTGACTGCCGGGGCGGCCACTTCGAACTCGCCGTCCGCGCCGACGTAGAGCGCGCCGCGCGCGCCCTGGGTGACCACAAAATGAGCTGGCCGCCAAGACCATTCTTCTGCTTCGGCTTCATTCACGATCACCACATCGGCCGCGGCGGCCAGCTCGGCGAGCGAGCTTTGATGTTGGGACGCAGGTGAGGCGTTGACTATGACGACCGCTCCTGCCGCCTGTGCCTCCCGTGCTGCTGCCGCCGCTGTTTTCACCGGAATCTCCAACTGGGTCAACAACACGTCGCAGCCGGCGATGGCCGCTCGTGCAGCGTTGCCGGCGAGTGTCAGGTGGCCGTTGGAACCGGGCGCCACCACGATGGTGTTTTCGGCGTTGGAATCGACCACGATGATCGCGGTGCCACTCGGTCCGGGCAGGTTGACGGTCCCGTCCAGCGCAACGCCGTTGGCCAGCAGGTGAGCCCGCAACCCTTCGGCGGCGGGGTCGTCGCCGACCGCGCCGACGAACTGCACCTGTGCGCCCGCACGCGCCGCGGCTACGGCCTGATTACCGCCCTTGCCGCCGGGTGCGGAGCTCAGCGAGGAGGCCAGCACCGTCTCGCCTGGGCGCGGAAGGGCGTTGACGTCGAACGTCAGATCCAGGTTCACGCTCCCCACCACACAGATCCGTGTCGCCATTGTGCTGACGGTAGTAGTCGATGAGCTGATATCAGTTTCCGACGCGCTCGCCGTTGGTATCAATTACATTGACACATATCAGCCGGGTTGATATACCAGATGGTATGACTCGACCGACTCAAGAGATGTTCGAATCCGCTTACCGCGGCGAGGCCCCCGAGATTGGCGAGGGCACCCGGCCACCGTGGAGCATCGGCGAACCGCAGCCCGAGATCGCGGCCCTGATCGATGCCGGCTGCTTCCACGGCGACGTGCTCGACGCCGGCTGCGGCGAGGCGGCGGTATCGCTGTATCTGGCCGAGCGTGGCTTCACCACGGTCGGGCTGGACCAGTCGCCCACTGCCATTGCGCTGGCGCGCCAGGAAGCCGCCGAGCGGGGCCTGACCAACGCTACTTTCGACGTCGCAGACATCAGTGCGTTCACCGGCTACGACGGCCGCTTCAGCACCATCGTCGACAGCACCCTGTTCCACTCGATGCCCGTTGAGCTGCGCGAAGGCTACCAGCAGTCAATCGTGCGCGCGGCCGCGCCGGGAGCCTCCTACTTCGTGCTGGTCTTCGACCGCGGCGCCATGCCGGCAGACGGACCGGCCAACCCCGTCACTGAGGAAGAACTGGGCGAAGTCGTCTCCAAGTACTGGGTAATCGACGAGATCCGACAGGCTCGCATACACGCCGATGTGCCCGAGAACTTCCTGGCCGAATTCGAGGGTTTCGCGGGCGCCGACATCCGCGACGAGGGCAAGGGCCGCAAGTCCGTGCGAGCCTGGCTGCTGTCGGCTCATCTCCGCTAAGCGGAGCAACCACCGCGTACTGGTTCCGCCGAAATAAAATTATAAGTTTTCTTATAGTAAATAAAGTTTCAAGGCCCGCAGAGGCGGCAATAGGGCCGCCATGACAGCCATGACCACCTGGCCAAGGTTGCCGCAACCCGGCGGGGGGCCGACGGTGGCGATGCGATCGGACGACTCCTCCGAGCTGAGCCGTGCCATTGACGGCGTCAGGCCGTTATTCCAACCGGTGGTGCGGCTCGACAACCTCTCGATTGTCGGGTACGAGGCGCTAGCACGCGGTCCCCACGGCTCGCGGCTGTTCAAACCGGCCGCTTTGGTGGCGGCAGCACGCGATGCGGGCCGAATCGCGGAGCTCGATGCCACCATGGCCCGACGCAGCATCCAGGCGCTCACGCGTGTCGACTGGCACCCATCGCAGACCTTATTCGGCAACGCCAATCCAGAAGCGATGACCTCCCTACCAGACCCCGCCACCATGAAGATTTTGGACCGCGCTGCACTAGCCGGCATGCGGATCGTGATCGAAATCACCGAAAAGCCGCTGCTCGCCAACCTCCGCGCACTGATAAGGGCGAACGCAATGCTGCGCTCGCGGGGCTGGGGTATCGCCATGGATGATGTCGGCGTCGAAGAGGGTTCGCTCACCTTGCTACCGATTTTGCGTCCCGACGTGGTCAAGCTCGACATGTCGATCCTGCACCGTCCCTTCGGCGCCCATGCCGCGTGGATCAGCGCCGCCACGCGGACCTACTGCGACCGCACCGGTGCGCTGATGGTGTGCGAGGGAGTAGAAACCGAGGCCCACGAGTTGCGGGCGCGCGCGCTGGGCGCTGATCTGGTCCAGGGTTTCCGTTACGGCGTGCCAGCGCCGCTGCCGGCCGTGACCGGTCCCGCTCATCCACCCGTCAGATTGCCCGATCTCGGTGTCACCGAAGATCAGCCGTTAGCGGATCGATTGAGGCTAGTGCCCGAAGCGGTGCTTTCCGGGACCCAGATCGCCGATGTTGCAACCGAACTGGTGGCGACCCTGGCTGGCTACGGCACCGATGCGGTGGTGATGATAACGGCCCCCGGGATCGATAAGGTCCCAACCGCCTATCTCGATGCAATGGCGGCCGCTGTGCCAGCTTCGGCGCTGGTCGCGCTGATCGCCCCGGGCTGTGGCCCGCACCCGGCGCCGGGGGTGCGCGGCGTTGATGCCTCGATGCAGGACGACCTCGGGAGCCCATGGTCGATTTCGATCATCGGGCCGACGATGGCGGTGTCGATCCTGGCCGAATCACCGGGGGCTGACCCTCGCGACCCCTTGCGCCACCGGATCGTCCACGACCGAATGACGGTGGCGCAGATCCTGCGAGTGGCCCTGGGTCAGTCCGTTGACCATCCGCCGACCGCCGAAATCATCGCGTTCACCTGACCAGGGTCAGGTGAAACGTCGCTGAGCGTCACCGTTTGCAGGGTTACGGCGTGGCTCGGGGCGTGACCAGTCGGCCAAGCTGATCGCCGACAACCGTTTCCCCAGGAATTCTTTCGATGTTCAGTTGCCAGATTTGGTTACCTCACGTGCCACGCACTGCATTTTGGTACCGGCCGCATAGCGACAAATGCGGGCTATCTTCAATTCCCACGCGTACTCTGCTGCGGTAATCGGTGCTGAATCCTGTCAGAGAGGGGATGGCGTTTGACGTCGAGCGGACTAACAGAAACGGAACCGGAGGCCGAGACCGCGCCGGCTCAGAAGACTCAAAAGAAGTCCCGCCGGCCTCTGTTGGGGAAGCGTTTTCGGTTTGGCATCCAGTCCAAGATTCTGCTGGCACTGCTGCTATCGAGCATCCTGGGGGTGTCGGTGATCGGCCTCATCGGGGCTTTATCCGGACGCACCGCGTTGCGGGAGGTCGAGTCCGAGCGATTGATCGAATTGCGCGAGGGCCAGAAACGGGCGGTGGAGGCGCTATTTCATGAGATAGGCAATTCGATGATCATCTACAGCGAAACGTACACCGTTGTCGGGGCAGTTTCGGCGTTCAGCGCGGGCTTCGACCAATTGGCCAACGCGACGATCACTCCCGCCCAGCAGCAGGAGATCGACACGTACTACCAGAACGAGATGATCAAGCCGATCAAGCGGTTGACCGGCGACAACATCGATCTCAACGCAGTTCTGCCGAGTTCCAACGCGCAAAAGTACCTGCAGGCCAACTACACCGCCCGGCCCAGGCCCACCACCGACTCGCAGCCTCCCATAGACGCAGGCGACGGCAGTGCATGGTCGGCGGCCAGCGTCCACTACGACTTCATCCTCCGCGATATCGTTGCGCGCTTCGACTACCGGGACGCGCTCCTCCTTGACTTGCAGGGCAATATCGTCTTCACCGCGAACAAAGGCCCAGACCTGGGAACCAACATCCTCACTGGCCCGTATCGCGAATCCAATCTGCGGGAGGCATACCAAAAAGCGTTGGCCTCCAACGACGTTGACTTCCTCTGGATTACCGACTTCCAGCCGTACCAGCCGCAACACGACACCCCCACGGCGTGGGTGGTGTCGCCGATCGGCATGAACGGAAAAATCGACGGCGTTATGGCCCTGCCGGTGCCGATCACCAAGATCAACAAGATCATGACCGCCAACGGACACTGGGACGCCGCCGGCATGGGCGCCGCGACCGAGACGTATCTGGCGGGCGCCGACAGTTTGATGCGTTCCGATTCGCGGGAATTTCTCCAAGACCCGAAGCAATACCGGCGCGACGCCATCGACGGCGGTACCCCGCCGGACGTCGTGGACCGGGCGATCCGTTTGGGTACCACGGTGCTTGTGCAGCCGGTTCCGACGGCGGGACTGCGCGCCGCCCAACGCGGCGAGACCGGAGTTATGGGCGCCACCGATTACATGGGAAACAGTGAGTTGGAAGCCTACGCCCCAATCGTCGTTCCGAACTCCGATCTACACTGGTCCGTTTTGGCTACGCGGGACAACTCCGATGCTTTCGCGCGGCTGGGCAGGTTCAGTAAGGGGCTCGTCATTGCGGTCACGGCAATGGTTTTCGCCATCTGCGTGTTCTCAATGATCATCGCCCAGGCAGCGGTGCGACCCGTCCGGCGGCTCGAGGAGGGCACGCGGAAGATCGGCTCAGGCGACTACGAGGTCAACATTCCGGTCACAGCGCGCGACGAAATCGGTGACCTGACCGCGGCTTTCAACGAGATGAGCCGGAGCCTCGCAATCAAGGAAGAGTTGCTCAACGAGCAGCGCCGCGAGAACGACCGCCTGTTGCTGGCGCTGATGCCAGAGTCGGTGGTGCAACGTTATCGCGAGGGTGAGGAAAACATCGCGCAGAAACACCAAAACGTTGCCATCATCTATGGTGATATCTTCGGTTTGGACGAGATGTCCAACGAGATGCCGGAACACGAATTGGTCGGGACCATCGACGAACTTTTCCGGCAATTCGATTCGGCCGCGGAATCCTTTGGCATCGAACGGATTCGCACTTTCCACAATGGGTATCTCGCCAGCTGCGGCGTCGTAACCCCGCGGCTGGACAGCATCCACCGCAGCGTTGACTTCGCCCTCGAAATCGGCCGCATCATCGATCGGTTCAACGGCGAAACCGGCCACAAACTGGGGCTTCGGGTGGGTGTGAATACGGGCAACGTCGTGAGCGGGCTGGTGGGCCGCTCTAGCCTCGTCTACGACATGTGGGGCGCCGCGGTCAGTCTAGCCTACCAAATGCACAGCGGCTCACCGCAGCCCGGCGTCTACGTCAGCTCGCGCGTATACGAAGCGCTGCGGGAGGTCCGGAAATTCGCTCCCGCCGGCACGATCTCGGTCGGCGGTACCGATGAGCCGATCTACCGGTTGCTGGAGCGGTGATGAACCTGCTCGACTCGTCGTGGTTTTACTGGGCGATCGGTATCGCGGTCGGCTTGCCCGTCGCGCTCATTTCTCTCACCGAGCTGCACGACTTACTCGTCCGCCGGAACAGCCGACTGGCCCGGCAGGTGAGCCTGCTGCGCAACTACCTGCTGCCGCTCGGCGCGCTTCTGCTGCTACTCGTCCAGGCCTCACAGATCCCGGCCCGGGACATCCCGGTGCGAGTCCTCACCACGGTGTTCGGCCTGCTGGTGCTGGTGCTGTTGCTGTCGGGGCTCAACGCCACCGTGTTCGAGGCCGCGCCCGAAAAGAGCTGGCGCAAAAGGCTCCCCGGCATCTTCCTCGATGTTGCCCGCTTCGCCCTGATCGGCGTCGGCCTGGCGGTGATGTCGTCGTACATCTGGGGCGTCCGGATCGGCGGGCTCTTCACCGCGTTGGGCGTCACCTCGGTCGTCATCGGCCTGATGCTGCAGAACTCCGTCGGCCAGATCATGTCGGGCTTGTTCATGCTCTTCGAGCAGCCTTTCCGGATCGGTGAGTGGCTGGACACGGGGACAGCGCAGGGACGCGTCGTCGAAGTGAACTGGCGGGCGGTGCACATCGACACCGGCAGCGGAATGCGTATCACGCCGAACTCGGTGCTGGCCACCACCGCGTTCACCAATCTCAGTCGCCCGCCCGGCACGCACAAATTGACGATCACGACGACGTTTTCCAGCGCCGACCCGCCCGATCGGGTGTGCGCGATGCTGACGCGTATTGCCCGCGCACTGCCGCAACTCAACTTGGGCAGCGTTCCGAAGTCGGTACCCCTCGGCGCCGCCGAGTACCGCACGACCATCGGGCTGACCTCACCCGAAGATGCAAGCGCCGCCAAGGCGACGTTCCTGCGCTGGGCCTGGTATGCGGCACGACGGGAAAACCTCCACCTCGACGAAGCCGACGATGACTTCTCCACACCCGAGCGGGTGGAGCGCGCGTTGCGTACCGTCGTGGCCCCGACACTGCAACTGGGTGTCGAGGACCAGCGGTCGCTGCAATCATGCGCACGAATTATCCGATACGGCGCCGACGAAACCGTGGAGTACGCGGGTGAAGTGCCCGAATCCATGACGTTCTTGGTCGCCGGACGAGTGCAGATGACCGCGACGGCCGACGACGGGTCGGTCGTGCCGGTCAGCACGCTGGTCGAGGGCTCGTTCCTCGGCTTGACCGCGCTGACCCGGCAACCGAACCTGTCCAGGGCATACGCGCTGGAAGAGGTGACCGCGTTGGTGATCGATCGCGAACACCTCGAGAATCTGGTGATGCATGAACCGTTGCTGTTGCAGAGCTTTGGCCACATTCTCGAAGAGCGCCGAAGCAAGGTCCGGCAGGTTCGGCACGGTGAGCGGGTCGGGTAGGCCCGAGACCCCTGGCGACAGCCGGAACGGGTCACCGAACGCGGTTATTTGACGACCGTTACCCTGGATCAATGAGTCTGCAAGCACCAGCGCGTCCGGACTTGTGCCAGGAGGTCCACGACGCCGCGCGCCGCGCTCGGGTGGCTTCCCGTGTCCTCGCATTGCTGCCGACGGTAGCCAAGGACCAGGCGCTGCAGTCCGCGGCGACGGCGATCGTGGCCAACGCCGGGCAGATACTGGCGGCCAACGCCGAAGATCTCGAAGCTGCCCGGGCGGCCGGCACACCCCCGCCGATGCTGGACCGTTTGGCGTTGGACTCCGAGCGTGTCGAAGGAATCGCGGCCGGTCTGCGCCAGGTCGCGGGTCTGCCCGATCCGGTGGGGGAAGTGCTGCGCGGCTACACCTTGCCGAACGGGCTGCAGTTGCGCGAGCAGCGAGTTCCGCTCGGCGTGGTCGGAATGATCTACGAGGGCAGACCCAACGTCACAGTCGATGCTTTCGGGTTGGCACTCAAGTCCGGCAACGCCGTGCTGCTGCGGGGGAGTTCTTCGGCGGCGAAATCCAACCAGGCGCTCGTCGATGTCTTGCGCGCCTCGTTGGCCAGCGAGGACTTGCCCGCCGACGCGGTCCAGCTGCTTTCGGCCTCGGATCGGTCCACCGTCACGCACTTGATCCAGGCCCGCGGCCTTGTCGACGTGGTGATTCCCCGTGGGGGAGCGAGCCTGATCGATGCGGTGGTCCGTGACGCGCGGGTGCCCACCATCGAGACCGGTGTCGGCAACTGTCACGTGTACGTCGATGAGAGCGCCGACTTGGACGTGGCCGAACGAATCCTGCTGAACTCCAAGACCCGACGACCCAGCGTCTGTAACGCGGCCGAGACGCTGCTGGTGGACGCAGCGATCGCCGAGCATGCCCTGCCCAGATTTGTGGCTGCCCTACAGGACGCCGGTGTGACGGTGCACGGCGGTCTTTTCGGTAACCCCGACGAGGCCGACCTGCGTCGCGAATACCTGACGATGGATATCGCGGTCGCGGTGGTCGACGGCGTCGACGCCGCGATCGCCCACATCAACGAGTACGGCACCGGACATACGGAAGCGATCGTCACTAACAATGTGGCTGCCGCACAACGGTTTACCGACGGCGTCGACGCCGCCGCGGTGATGGTGAACGCATCGACGGCGTTTACCGACGGCGAGCAGTTCGGTTTCGGCGCAGAGATCGGAATTTCCACCCAGAAGCTGCACGCCCGCGGCCCGATGGGGCTGCCAGAATTGACCTCGACCAAGTGGATCGCCTGGGGAGACGGCCATATCCGGCCGGCCTGACCCCCAGGACCCGAACGATCCCGTGCTTGGGAAAACCTAGGAGACTTCGATTGTGAGCGTGCCCGCCCGGCCCACGCCGCTGTTCGCCGACATCGCCGACGTCGCAAAGCGACTGGCCGAGACCG
>Ga0302319_10004569_pt1 | contig 28311 bp, 25 predicted proteins | sample Bog_T0_2_FD_203319 | JGI IMG/M metagenome (GOLD analysis project Ga0302319, IMG submission 203319) | Peat permafrost microbial communities from Stordalen Mire near Abisko, Sweden - Bog_T0_2 | ecosystem: Environmental > Terrestrial > Soil > Wetlands > Peat | place: Sweden: Abisko, Stordalen Mire... | reverse complement strand
GAGACCGGAAGACTCCAGTCGCGTACACCCTAAGGGCCAAAGCGGGTAAACCGGCTCTCGAAGGGCCAAGTCCGAACAACTGCTTCCCAGAGCCCCAAGCCCGGAAAACCGGCTCGCTGAGGGGCCAAGCCCGAACAACTTGTTCCCATAGGCCGAAGCCCGGATAACCGGCTCATTGAGGGCCGAGCCCGAACAACTGGTTCCCAGAGGGCCAAGCCCGGAAAACCGGTCGATGAGGCCCAAGCCCGGGCAACGGGGCTCTCTGAGGGCCAAAGGGCCGCCCCAAGCCAGCCCAGGGTGTAGCGAGGAATGAGCGCAACCCTGGGTCACAGACCCACCAATGGGCAAGCCCTGAAAGGGTAATGGCGCTTAGTTAATGTATGAAACATTGATCACCAAATACTTCTGCCGAGTCCCGCAGGGACGACCCGACAATAGCCGGGGGCTTTAGCCCCTGGATTGCGCGGAGAAACGGTTGCCAGCCCCGCAGGGACGGCAGAGAAGCCTGTAATAATGGTCGGCTTTACTCTGTAGATTCCTTAACTAAGCGCCACTACCCCAAAGGGCGCCTCGTCCACTGCGGCTTCAGTATTAGTGTAGCTGTCCAAAGCCGATGAAGTTCCGTCTGAATGGCGCGGGCGCGATCCGGAATTATTCCCGGAATATCATTCACGAGAGCGAAGCGTCAGGGCCGCGCCCGACTCATCCCGGCCCCGGCTTGAGCAGCTCCGTATGATATTTGGGCGCAAGCGCCGTGGCCTTTTCAATGAACTCCTTCTCGTCCCTATCATCCAGCTTGGGAGGCGGGCTGATGCGGGTCTCCACGGGGATGCCAACCTGCGCGAAGAACTCTTCCAGGCCGGCCGGCGCGCAAATGCACAATAAACGCGCCGGGTGCGCCGATGCGTTCTTAAAGCCGTGGGGCGCATTCCCCGGGATGTGAAGCGTTTCGCCCGCGCGCACGACCGATTTCTCGCCGCGATGGGTGGCCTCGATCTCACCTGACAGCAGGGTGAATGACTCCTCGTAATCGTGGCGATGCAGCCCCGGCCCGCCGCCCGGGGGGATATGCATATCAATCAGGCAGTAGCGTCCGTTCGTATCCGCACCCGATAGCAGGACGGTGTAAGTATCGCCCACCAGCCCAATGTGCGGCAGGCCCTTGTCCGTTTCAGGTCGTGCGATCTTAAAGCGACGGCGAAGGTCATCCGGCCGGAGCTGGGCGCCGGGCTCGGTAGGGTTGGAATCTTGAATCATGTTTGAAAGAACCGCAGGGATCGATCCCTCCATCGACCGCGTTTGATTCCAATTTCTCTAAATAATCCCCAACTGCATCTTCCCGGCCTCGGAAATCATCGCCTGGTTCCACGGCGGATCCCAAACCAGTTCCACATCGGCTTCATCCACGCCGGGGAGCGCTTCGATCTTCGCCTTGGCTTCCTGCGCAAGCACGGGGCCCATCCCACAGCCCGGGGCGGTCAGGGTCATCTTGACATTGACCAGTGCGCCGTTGCCATTGCGCGGCGTAATCAGGCAATCGTAGATCAGCCCGAGGTCCACGATATTGACCGGGATCTCAGGGTCATAACACGTCTTGAGTTGGTCCCAAACCCGCTTTTCGTCGATGGGCGTGTCCGCACGAGGCGCTTCGGCCGAGGCTTCGGCGGCGACCTCAATGCCGAGGGCGTCGGCATTCTGCGCCGTGACGCGGGCAAGCCCCATCTCCGTGGCGACGGTGTAGCTGCCGCCAAGGGATTGGGTGATAAAGACGGTGTCCCCGGCGTGAAGGACGATGGTATTGCCGGCCGGGATCTGGATGGCGGGACAATCGCGGGTAAGGGTGCGCTCAGTATTTTCGTGCATGGAGTTGAAATCAGGAGGGTTTGGTGTGAAGGACCACTTTCACGTGCTTCTCGACTCCGAGGCCGAGCTGGTCAAAGAGGGTTGGTGCGCCGGCCGTGGCCGGGGCAGGGGAGGGGATGGCTTGTTCCGGCGCCAGGGCCGAGCGCAGTGCCCCCTCGACCAATTGGGCGCAATGGATCTTCATCGGCGGCAGCGCTCCCAGGGGCGCACTCAGGTCAGCGCCGGAGAGGTTCAGCGCTTCCTCGGCAGTCTTGCCGGAAATCAGTTCGGTGGCGACGCTGGCAACCGCGATGGCGGTCTCGCACCCAAAAGTCTGGAAGGTGGCTCGGTCGATGACACGCCGGCCATCCTGATCCTTAAACTTGATCCACATCCGGAGCATATCGCCGCAATCCGGGCTGCCGACGGTCCCGACCGCGTCCGCGCCGGTTAGTTCACCGACGTTTTTCGGGTTGGCGATGGCTTCCTGGATGCGCTGCTGGAGTGAATCGCTCATTTTATTCGAGATCGTAACGGGGAATCGAGGAATCGACCTCCTGGCTCCAGGCATCGATTCCGCCGCGCAGGGCACGGGCGCCGGCGAAACCGTGGCCGGCAAAGAAAGCGGCGGCGTCCATCGAGCGCGCCCCTTTATGATCGGCGAAAACGATGAGCCCGGAGCGGTCCCACTGGGCGAGGACTTCGTTCATCACATCCTGGGTGAGCAAAATGGACCCTTCGATGCGGGCCGCCTCGAATTCCTCACGGGTACGGACATCGACGATGCGGGCGGCGCCGTCACGGAGCGCCTCGGCCAGTTCGGCGGGGGAGATTTGGATCTGGCGGTCCTCCTCCTGCGCGGTGAGGAGGTAATCGATCACCTCGGCGACCTGCAGGTTTTCATTGCGCGCGCACACCTGGGCTAGTGTCTCCTCGGGACGGAACCCGCAGGAGGCGCATCCGCCGATGTGGTAGCGGCGGAAAAGGGAGCGCTGGGCGCCGGGGGAAATCTCCAGTAGTTCCCTCATGGTCGTTTCTCCCGATATGGATGCGGTGGCTTGCATGGATGACAAGATAGGGTGTGTGGGAGAGGAGGGCAAGCGGGCGGTTGGTATGCGTCCCCGCGCGCCAGCGTGTACTTGAACCTGAACTTGAACAAGCACGCCGGCTTGCAGGCCCACGCGGAAAAGCAGATGCATGGAGGCATGCCATACCTCTCCATCGGGACCAATGCTCAGATCTCTACGCTGGCCGAAAGATCGTTCGTAAAAGAGGCGTCAAAAACCGTCGCCGACGGCACCGGAAAGCCGGAGGAATATGTCATGGTAAAGATCGAACATGGACAACCCCTCCTCTTTGCCGGGACGCATGCTCCGCGGCATTCCTCGAGCTGAAGAGCATCGGCTTTCCCGCCCATGGGGTTCAGGGACTGGCTGCCTCGCTATGCGAGTTGGCCGCGAAACACCTCGGTGTACCCGGAGAGCGGACTTATGTGGTCTTCACGGATGTCAGGGCCGCAATGTGGGGCCACGATGGCGAGATGTTCGGATGACGAGTTCCTGATTTCAGGTTTCCAGGTTTGGTGAGAGCCTAGTCTAGGGGGAGACGCATCGGGCGCAGTGGTCTGCAAAATATTTGTCAAATCGAGAAACTTTCGTTTTACATATGCTCATTAATATGCAAATATCCCCTCAGTTCTCTCATTCCACGTTCGTCTCATATCACCCGAAAACCCTCGCCGAACGCTAACCCACGCCATTTTGGAACCCTTGAACTCCCTTGAAAATTCAAGCCAATTCAAGCCTGTTTCAAACCGATTCAAGCCAATTCAAACCATTTTAGATGGTTTTTTTTCTGCGCCCTCATCGCCATTCCTAATCCTCGCAACCGTCCCCGTACGGGAATCGCTTTACGGACTTCGCGCCGCGCGCGTATGTTGCCCGCCTCTTATGCGCCTTCAGACGCTGCGGGAGGCCCGCTGGATATTTGCGGTCCTGGCCGCGGTCACAATTTTGTTTGGTTTGATCAACCCGGTGGCGTCGCTGCCGGGGCTCGCGCTGATATTGTACACATTCTACTTCTTCCGCGATCCCGATCGCCAGGCGCCCGCGGATCCTCTGGCCGTCGTTGCGCCGGCGGATGGGGTGGTGGTGGAGATCGTCGAGAAGCGGGAGACGGAGGTGATCAATGGCATGATGCTGCGCGTGGCCATTTTCCTCTCAGTCGTGGACGTCCATACCAACCGCTCCCCGATGGATGGAGAGGTGACTTACCGGCGGCATTACCCGGGAAAATTCCTGGATGCGCGCAACCCGGAGGCCTCGGTGGTCAATGAGAGCCTCACGTGGGCCTTCCGCAGCGGGGGAACAACGCTCGTCGTGCGGCAGATCACCGGCGCCATTGCCCGGCGGATCGTCGCGTGGTCGGAGATGGGGGACCGCGTGGAGAAAGGCGAACGGTTCGGCATGATCCGGTTTGGCTCCCGGACGGAGATTTATCTGCCGCTCGACAGCGAGATCACGGTGAAACGGGGTGACCGGGTCAAGGGTGGCGAGACAGTCGTGGCCCGGTTAAAAAAGGGGGCGGCATGAGCGAAGATGACGAGCGGCGGCTGACCGAGGCGCAGAATCCGCGCATCTACCTGCTGCCAAACCTCATGACGGCGGGGAACCTCCTGTGCGGATTCGTTGCGGTACTCAAGATCGTCGAGGGCGCGCTGTTGCAAAACGTGGACCCGACGCAGGCTGCCGAGCGATTTGAACTGGCGATCCTGCTCATTTTGACCGCTTGCATTTGCGACGCGCTGGATGGGCGCCTGGCCCGGCTGGGTGGGCACGAGAGCGCGTTCGGGCGTGAGTTCGATTCCCTGGCCGATATCGTCTCCTTCGGTGTCGCGCCGGCGCTCATGGTGTACAAGGTGGTGTTGATCGAGTTCCCGACGTTGGGGTGGATCGTGGCGTCGCTCTATCTGCTCTGCGGGGCGCTGCGGCTTGCGCGGTTTAATTGCCTCGCGGCGGACAATGCATCGGCCGCATCGAAGGAATTCCGCGGATTCCCCATTCCCGCCGCGGCGGGCCTGACTGCGTCGCTCACGCTCTTCATGCTCTGGATGTCCAAAAGCGAGCACGACCTGGGCCGGTGGAAGTGGGTGCTGCCGGCGCTGCTGATTTTCCTGTCGTTCATGATGTTCAGCCGGTTCCAGTACCCGAGTTTCAAGGGCTTGAATTGGAAGACGACGCGGTCGATTCCACGGTTCATCGCGATCGTGTTCATCGTCGGGTTCACGCTGCTCAACTATTACTGGATGCCGGCGGTAATCTTCCTGGCATACCTGCTCTACGGCTTCCTGCGGCCATTCCTTTCCCTCCGGATGAAGAGGGAGATCGAGGAGGAGATCCTCGAGGAGGAGGAAGAGGAGCGGGACCTGGCGAAGCCGCCAGCGGAGAAGCTATGAGCAAGCCGCGAATCTCTACACATAGGTCCTATAAGTCCTATATGTCCTACAAAAAGCCTTCCCCTTTCCTGATCCCAAACCCGAACTCCAAATAACGCATGCCCACACATAAACCTGTAGTGCTCATCATCCGCGATGGATGGGGAATCAACCCGGACGGACGCGAACGCGCGGAGGCCAATGGCGACGCGACCCTGCTGGCGAAGACGCCGTTTCACGATGAACTATACGCCAAATATCCGCGCGCCACGCTGAGCGCAAGCGGGATGGACGTCGGCCTTCCCCCCGGCCAGATGGGCAATAGCGAGGTGGGCCATCTCAATCTCGGCGCGGGCCGGATCGTGTACCAGGACCTGACCCGCATCAACAAGGCGATCCTGGACGGCGACCTCGAGAAGAACGCGGTGCTTAAGGAGGCGTTTGCGCAGGCAAAAGGGCATCGTTTCCACTTGCTGGGCCTGCTCTCCGATGGCGGAGTGCACAGCCATATCGAGCACTTGATCGCCTTGGCGAACGCTGCGAGCGCGGCCGGTGTCACGGACATCATGGTCCATGCCATCACCGATGGCCGGGACACCTCGCCGACAGGCGGGGCGGCATATCTGGAGACCGCGGCCAAGGGGCTGGAGAAGAGCGGTGCGACCATTGCCACCGTCGTGGGCCGCTATTACGCCATGGACCGCGACAAGCGTTGGGAGCGTAACAAGCTCGCGTGGGATGCGATCGTGCTGGGCCGCGGTGAAGCGCCGGCGGTGTCACCCTCCGAAGCGGTGAAACTGCGGTACCGCGCGAATGAGACCGACGAATTTCTCAAGCCAATGGTCTTCTCGCATGTCAACGAGCAGCGGATCCGCGACGGCGATGTCGTCTTGTTCTTCAATTTCCGCGCGGATCGCGGCCGGCAATTGTCCTTGGCCTTTTTGCGGCCCGACTTCAACGGTTTCAACCGCGAGGTGACGCCGAAGATCCATTATCTCACACTGACGGAATACGACGCGACTTATGGTTGCCCGATCGTCTTTACCCAGCAAACGCTCAACCATATCCTGGGCGAAGTGGTGAGTGAGGCCGGCCTCAAGCAATTGCGGATAGCGGAGACCGAGAAATACCCGCACGTGACTTACTTCTTCAATGGCGGCGTGGAGAAACAATTCCCAGGCGAGGACCGCGAGATCATCCCATCTCCCAAGGATGTGCCGACTTACGATTACAAGCCGGAGATGAGCGCGCCCGAGGTAACGCGAAAGGTGGTCGAATTACTGCCTAATTATGACCTGGTCATTCTGAATTTCGCGAACACGGACATGGTGGGACATACCGGCGTGGTCCAGGCCGGAATCAAGGCGGTGGAAGTCATCGACGACGCCGTCCGTCAGGTGGTAGAACGAACCTTGAGCCTCGGCGGCAAGCTATTGATCACTGCCGACCACGGAAACTGCGAGCTGATGCGCAACCCCGACGGCACCCCCAACACAGCGCACACCACCAACCTGGTGCATTTCATCTACGTCGCGGACGACGCCGCAAATTACAAAGTCGAACCCGGCATCCTGGCCGACGTTGCCCCCACGCTCCTCGCCCTCCTGGGCCAGCCCCAGCCCCCGGAAATGACAGGGAGAAACCTGGTACAGCGGATTCGATGAGTAATACGCGCCGTCCTTGATACGAATGTAATCCTGGCCTCATTGCTTTCAAGGCGTGGAGCTTCGTTTGAGATATTGCAGCGCCTTCGCCGTGGGGAATGGAGGCTGGTGCTAAGTAATCACCTCCTGCTCGAATATGAGGAGGGGCTCAAGCGAAATGCCGGGACAATCGGACTGACGTTAGCTGAGGTAGATCTGTACCTGAACGCCATTTGCCTGGCATCGGATTGCTGGTCGCTTGAAGTACCAAGGGAGCCGAGGCTTTCCGACCCCGATGACGAACCTTTGCTACGGCTGGCTGAGGTCTCGGGAGCCCGGCTGATCACGACATTTAACGTTCGCCATGTTCATGGCGCAATCGCCCATGGAGTCGCCGTCTTGCAACCGTGCGAGTTTCTGCGACTCTTGAATAACCAATCATGACTACGCTAAAGGCCGCCATCCCTGACGATTTGCACGAAGCCGTGCTTGCACAGGCAGAGCGCGAGCAAATTAGCCTCGATGATTTGATATCTCGGGCACTGCGAGCGGCCGTGGCGTTGCCGTTGCTTGGTCTTGGCGTGGAGGATCGGGCGGCGCGCGGAAAATGGGAGGACTTTGACCGCATCATGGCGCGGGTTCCTGACGCTCCGGCCGTTCCGGGCGATGATCGGTGACGCGGACTTCCGGAATGCTCGGTCCAGAAGGCAACACGCAATCACTGCGAAGATTTTGATTGGGCCTCCACCGTAACCGTCGGCGCCTGCTCCCCACCCTGCAACCCAGCGCCTGATGTCACCTCATCCGGAAACACCACCACGATCTGGTGGAAACGATCCTGCCGCCAGTAATCCTCTTTCATCAACCAAGTCTTCACAAACGCCGCAACCGATTGCCGGCACGCTTCGCGGACGAAATCCCGGTGCACCTTGTCATTGGCCCGCTTCTCGAGTTCCCCTGTGATCCCCCGTTCCAGGTTGGTCAGGTCATCGTCTCCATCGAAACGGAGCCAGCCATTCGAGGTGCTTTTCTCCATCTGATCGGTGAGGATCGCCGGCGGCAGGCTCGGCTGGAACTGCGGCGCCATGACGAGGCAGACCTGCCCGCTGACAATCAATTTCCACGGGTCAAAGAGCTGGATGTGATAGCGGTAAACCGCCGGCACGCGGATCTCCGAGACCGTAGTGCCGAGCGGGATATTGAAAAGCGATGCCGAATCGGTCTGCGTAAAAGTCTCCGGCACGCTCGAAGTTGCCGTCTCCAGGATCCCATCAGTGGGTCCCGCCGTGGGCACATATTCCCGGAATTTCTCCGTAATGGCGACACTGGCAACCGGCCCCGTCAAGCGCTGGGTGAACCAGACGAACACCCCGGCGCTGATCGCGAAGGCGATAAGGCACGCGATAATGAAAAGCCGCCACGCAGAGGGCAGCCGCCTGGTCAGGTTGGGTTCCGTGGCAACGTCGGCCATTTTGTAGCGATCCAACATCGCACCCCGGCCGGCTCATCACCAGTCTACGCCCCTTTGGAGTCTCGGGGCCGCGGGAAGCTTTCTAGACGTCGATAATCGGCGATTTCGGTGCGCCCGTGGCGCGCTCGGAGCGGATTTGCGTGACGATGTGCCGCGGCGCCACAAATGGCAGCAGCGCGCCCGCCAAAAGCAACGGCCCCGCCAGCAGTTCAGCCCCATCGACCACCACATCGCCAACCGCGCCGAGGATCGGCAGCAACATCGAGAGAATCCCTTCGACGGGCAACTCCAGGAATTCAACCATCCCCGTGATCGCAAGCCCCAGCAAAACAGCAACCGCCTTGGAACGCAACGGCACCCGCCCGTCGCGCATCAGCGCAAAGCCCAGCTTGATATCCAGCAACGGGCGCTGGAACAGGCGCGGAAGTCGAATTGCGTTAATCATGGATCAGCAGACCCCTCTAACTGGTCTCAGCAGGCTGCGCCGTCTCCGGCACCTTGAAAGTAAGCTTCGTCTTCTCCGCGCTGATGGTGACCGTGTCGCCTTCCTTGATGTGTCCGCGCAGGATTTCCTCCGCCAGCGGATCCTCGAGGAAACGCTCAACCGCCCGGCGCATCGGACGCGCGCCGTAGGTGGGGTCGTAGCCTTTCTCGATGAGGAAGTCGTGTGCCGCCTGGTCGAGAACGATCTCGATCCGCTTTGCGCGCACCCGCTTGGTGACCTTCGCCACCTCCAGGTCCACAATCTTCAGCAGGTCGGGCTTCGTCAGCGTGTGGAAAACAATCAGATCGTCGAGCCGGTTGATGAATTCCGGCTTAAAGACCCGCTTGGATTCGTCCAGGATCTTGTCCCGCATGATCTCGTAATTCTCTTCGTCCCGCGAGGCCGCGCCGAAGCCAAGGCTCGTTTGCCTCTTGATCAGCTCCGCGCCCACGTTCGAGGTCATGATGATGATCGTGTTGCGGAAATCGATTTTCCGCCCCAGCGAATCCGTCACCTTGCCCTCTTCCAGGATCTGAAGGAGCAGATGCATCACATCGGGATGGGCCTTCTCGATTTCGTCGAACAGCACCACCGCGTACGGCCGGCGGCGAACCGCCTCGGAGAGCTGGCCGCCCTCCTCGTAGCCCACATAGCCGGGAGGCGAGCCGATCAACCGGGAGGCCGTGAACTTCTCCATGTACTCGGACATGTCGATCTGGATCAGCGCCTCGCGGTCGCCAAACATGAACTCCGCCAGCGTCTGCGCCAGGAAGGTCTTGCCTACACCCGTCGGGCCAAGGAAAATAAACGACCCAATAGGCCGGCGCGGATCCTTCAGATCGGCGCGGGAACGGCGCAACGCCTTGGAGATGGCGATCACCGCCTCGTCCTGGCCAATGACCTTCCCCTTCAACTCGTTTTCCATCATCAGGAGCTTTTGGGTCTCCTTCTGCTCCATCCGTTGGAGCGGGACGCCTGTCCACTTCGAGACGACATGCATGATGTCGTCATCCGTGACCACGACTTCCTTCTCCTCGCGGGACTCGCGCCATTCCGCCAGGATGCGTTCCAGCTTCTCCTTGGCCTGTTTCTCGGAGTCGCGCAATGCCGCGGCTTTCTCAAAATCCTGGGCCTTGATCGTCCCCTCCTTCTCGGAGCGGATCGTTTCGATCTCCGCCTCGATCTGCTTCACATCCGGCGGCCGTGTCATCGAGCCGATCCGCGCCCGCGCGCCGGCCTCGTCCATGACATCGATCGCCTTGTCCGGCAGGAAACGCCCTGTCAGGTAGCGGTCGGAAAGCTTCGCGGCGGATACCAGCGCCTCGTCCGTGTAACGGGCCTTGTGGTGCGCCTCGTACTTCGACCGGAGCCCTTGGAGGATTTGGATGGTTTCATCCACACTCGGCGCCTCGACCTTCACGGTCTGAAAGCGGCGTTCCAGCGCGGCATCCTTCTCGATGTACTTCCGGTATTCGTTCAAGGTCGTCGCCCCCACGCACTGCAATTCCCCGCGGGAAAGCGCCGGCTTGATAATATTCGAGGCGTCCATCGCCCCCTCCGCCGAGCCCGCGCCCACGATCGTGTGCAGCTCGTCGATGAAAAGAATGATGTTCTTCGACCGCCGGATCTCGTCCATGACCGCCTTGATCCGCTCCTCAAATTGCCCGCGGTATTTCGTCCCCGCGACCATGAGTGCCAGGTCCAGCGTGATGACTTTCTTGTCGCGAAGCAGCTCCGGCACGTTGCCCGCGCCGATTTCCTGCGCCAGCCCTTCAACGATTGCCGTCTTGCCCACGCCGGCCTCACCCAGGAGCACCGGGTTGTTCTTCGTGCGCCGGCAAAGAATCTGGATCACCCGCTCGATCTCGTTCTTCCGCCCGATGACCGGGTCGATCTCACCTTTGCGGGCCAGCTCCGTCAGGTCGCGGCCGAAGGCACGCAACGCTGGCGTCTTGACGTCGCCCTTCTGCTTGGACTCGGGCGAGCCGCCGCTACCGCCGCCGCCGGGCTCCTGCTCGGATTCCGGCGGGGTGAAATTCGGGTCGAGTTCCTTGAGGATCTCATTGCGGGTGCGCTCGATATCGACTTCCAGGTTTTTCAGGACGCGCGCCGCAACGCCTTCGCCTTCCCGCAACAGGCCCAGGAGGATGTGCTCCGTGCCCACGTACGAGTGGTTCAGTTGCTTTGCCTCTTTGCCCGCCAGCGCCAGGACCTTCTTCACACGCGGCGTATAGGGGATGTTTCCCACCATCTTGGTCTCCGGTCCGCTCCCAACCTGCTTCTCCACCTCCATGCGGACGGTCTCCAGGTCGAGCCCCATTTTCTGAAGCACGTTGACTGCGACCCCCTGTCCCAGCTTGATCAGGCCGAGCAGCAAGTGCTCCGTCCCGACGTAGTTATGATTGAAGCGGTCCGCTTCTTTCCGGGCTAATGCCAATACTTGCTGGGCTCTCGGTGTAAAGTTATTCATCATCTGGCTTTTCGCTGCCCCCGTCCTCCGGTTCGGGATTTGGCCCGATATCCGGCTCAGGGAACGTTTTTAGTTTCTCACGGATAATCCCGGCGCGCAATGCATCCCGCTCTTCAACTTGCAATTTTTGTTGCGAGCTTTTTTGGAGATGCGCCGGTTGGGTCTCCATGAAGAGCTCGTCTATCACCGGACGGTGGTCGTCCGGGAAAAAGCCGAGGTCAACGCCTAGCTTCATGAACGATAGCAGATTCAGGGCCTCTTTTGAGGTCATGGAATGCGCATGCGTCAAAATTCCGAATGCCCGCCCGATCTGGTCCAATAGCGTCCCCAACCGCTTCTGCAAAAGCAGCTGCCGCGCGTTCTGTTCATGTTCTATCAGCTTTTCGATCACCTGATTCAGCCGCGTAATGATCTCGTCCTCCTTCTCCCCCAGCGTCGTCTGGTTCGATACCTGGAAAAGGTTGCCCATCGCCTCCGTGCCCTCGCCGTACAGCCCGCGCACCGCCAGCCCGATCTTGTTTACAGCTTGGATGATCTGGTTGATCTGCTCGCTCAGCACCAGCGCCGGTAGGTGCACCATCGCGGATGCCCGCATGCCCGTCCCCACATTGGTCGGACACGCCGTCAGGTAGCCCAGCCGGGGGTGGAACGCAAAATCGAGCTTTTGCTCCAGCGCGCTGTCCACCTTGTCCAGCAACTTGAACACGTTCTTGAGCTGCAATCCGCTCCGCAACGCCTGCATCCGTAGGTGATCCTCCTCGTTGATCATGATCGAGAGCGTCTGCTTACGGTTGATCACCACCGCGCTGCCGGCGTTCTTTGCCGCCTGCTCGCGGGAGATCAGGTGCCGCTCCACCAGCACCTGTTTGTCCAGCGCCGTCAGCTCCTGCATGTACTCGGAAAAAGCATCCTGCATCTCCGGCAGCTCATCGACCCGCGGCTTGATCTCTTCAAGGATTTGCGAGCGCTCAGCCTTCTTAGCCCATCCCGGGAATGCGCGGGTCCGCAGATTCCGTGCAAACCGCACCCGGCTCGAGATCACGATCTGATGGTGCGGCCCGTCGCCCCGCAGCCAATCGCTGGGATGTGCCAGTACGGTCTCGATTTTCATCAGGCGGTGTCCTGGGAGGTTTCCAACTGCCGGAGCTGGTCCCGGATCTGTGCGGCTGACTCGTAATTCTCCTCCGCCACGGCTTTCAGCAGGTCGCGTTGCAGGTTCTTGAACGCACTGTCGCGTTCCAGTTGGCGCGCGATCCGCGATGGGACCTTCCCGGTGTGATGGGTTCCCTTGTGCATCGCCTTGAGCAGCGAATTCAGCCCCTCGCCAAAAGTCTCATAGCATTGCGCGCAGCCCAGCCGCCCGGTTTTCTTGAAGTCCGCATGGCTGAACCCGCATCCCGGGCACCGCTGGGCCGACCCCGAGCCGCGTTCGATCTCCTGCGCCGCGCCCAGCCCCAGCAGCAGGTCGGCAAGCGCGAACCCGGTGGGATCATCCACCCCGCGCGCCTTCGAGCAACTGTCGCACAAGTTCACCTTCTTCATCTTCCCCTCGACGATCTCCGTCAGGAAGACGCTTGCCTCGCTCGTTTTACAGAGGTCGCAAATCATGGCAGGACCTCCGGGCGATGCGGGGTGAGCCGGCCTTCCCCTGGCAAAACGCAGGGGCTGGCGGGACTTGGGTGAGGTGGCGTTCTTATATCTACTAAATTGGCGTACCGGAGGATTGTGTCAACTCGCGGAAGCGGGCAATAAAGCGGGCCGTCTCCGGTCCGGGCTTCCCGGAGCCGATCAGGCGTCTGTCCAGCGAGATCACCGGGATGATCTCCGCGGCTGTTCCAGTCAGGAAACATTCGTCGGCAGTATAGATATCGTATCGGGTCATTTCCGGCTCCAGGACGGGAATCCCAAAGCTGGCCGCGATCTGGATCACCACTCCCCGCGTGATGCCCCGCAGCCCGCCCGCGGAGATCGGCGGCGTCAGCAGCGTCCCCCGTTTCAGCACGAAAATGTTATCTCCGGTGCATTCCGCCACGAACCCCTGCTCGTTCAGCATCAGCCCTTCGCCGGCGCCCGCCTGCATCGCCTCGATTTTCGCTAGGATATTGTTCAGGTAATTGAGCGACTTCACCTGCGGGCTCAGCGCCGCCGAGGAGGGCCGCCGTGTCCCGCACGTGATCACGTCCAGCCCCCGCTGGTAGAGTTCCTCGGGATAAAGCGCGATGCTCGCCGCGATGATGATGACGCTCGCCCTCCGGCAATTCTCCGGGTTAAGCCCCAGGTTCCCTATGCCCCGGGTAATGATGAGGCGCACATACCCTTCACGCAGTTCATTCTGCCGGATGGTATCCAGCAGCGCCGCCGTCATTTCCTCCCGCGAGATTGGAATCGTCAGGCAGATCGCCTTTGCCGAATCCCAAAGCCGGTCCATGTGCCCCTCCAGCTCGAAGACCCGCCCATTATAAAAGCGAATCCCCTCGAAGACCCCGTCCCCATAAAGAAGGCCATGATCAAAAACCGAGATTTTCGCCTCGGACTCAGGGAAATAAGCGCCGTCGATGTAAATCTTCATTTGCACAGGACATTCTAGGAAATCAGGATTCCGCCGAGGCTGGAAGTCTTTGTTAAAAACTTCGTTTCCCTGGGTGCCTCCGCGCCTGCGCGCCCGTTGGGAGGTCTGCTCGCAGTCCCATCCGTGGAAATCCGTGGTCACCCACTTTTCTCCTTCCTGTCCATGTGCGGTTCCTCCCCCCATTTTTCATCGCCCCTTGCCCCCCTTTCTGGCTTCCTCCCCTCGTGTCAAAGTCCGCTTCCCGGCTCGTCCTGTTGCTGACGGCGCTCTTCCTCGGCGTCTTCCTCGTCTGGCCTGTTTTCGAGTCCGTCCTTGGCGCATTCATCGATCCGAACGGCCGGTTCTCGTCTGCCTATCTGACCGAGGTCTTCCGCAACCCGATTTACCTTGAAGGGCTCTGGAACGCCCTCCTCATGGGCGTTGGCAGCACCCTCATCGCCTTGGTCATCTCACTTCCGCTTGCATGGGTCGGAGACCGTTATGACTTTCCGGGCAAACCCCTCCTCTCCGCCCTCGTCCTCGCTCCGATGGTTCTCCCGCCTTTCGTCGGCGCCATCGGCATGATCGCCGTTTTCGGCCAGATGGGCGCTGTTAATGCACTCCTGCATTCATTAGGCCTCCTCGCCCCGGACCGCACCATTGACTGGCTTGGCCGCGCCCGATTCCCCGGCATTGTCCTTCTCAACGGCCTCCATCTCTATCCCATCCTCTACCTCAACGCCGCCGCCGCCCTTGCGAACGTCGATCCCGCCCTTGAGGAAGCCGCCGAAAACCTCGGCTGCACCGGCTTCCACAAGTTCGTCCGCGTCACGCTACCTCTCATGATGCCCGGTATTTTCGCCGGCGGATCGATTGTCTTCATCTGGGCCTTCACGGAGCTCGGCACCCCTCTCATGTTCAATTTCAGCCGTATCCTGCCGGTCCAGATTTTCAACGGCATGAAGGAACTGGGCGGTAACGGCATGCCCTTCGCGCTGGTCGTCGTCATGCTGGCGGCCGCGATGGGCATCTATTGGCTCACCCGTTTCTGGCTCGGCCGCGCCCCGGTCCCCGTCGCGGGTCGCGCAACCACGGGCCGCGCCGCCCAGCACGCCGCCGGGGTGAAGGGTTTGGCCTGCGCCGGGCTGTTCGCGATGGTTGCCGGGGTCGCGCTCCTCCCCCACGTGGCCGTCATCGTCCTCTCTTTCGCAAAAGACTGGTACGGTACCATCCTCCCCTCCGCCTGGACCCTCGGCCACTACCACGAGGCGCTCGGTAATTCCCTTACCCTGCCCTCCATTGGCAATAGCGTCCGCTACGCCGGCTTCGCAACCATCCTCGACGTGGTCCTCGGCGTCGGCATCGCATGGGTGCTCACCCGCCAGCGCTCTCGGATGAAGGCCGGCGCCGCACTGCTGGATGGCCTGACCATGCTCCCCCTCGCGGTTCCCGGCCTCGTCCTGGCATTCGGTTACATCGCTCTCAGCCAACCCGGCCAGCCGCTTGCGGGCCTGAATCCCGGCCTCCACGATCCCACCCTGCTCCTCGTGGTCGCCTACGGCATCCGGCGCCTCCCATACATGGCACGCTCGGTAGTCGCTGGCCTCGAGCAAACCAGTGTCACCTTCGAGGAGGCGGCGCAGAGCGTTGGCGCCACCCCATGGCGCACCTTGCGCAGGATCACCCTCCCGCTTATCAGCGGCAATATCCTCGCCGGGATGCTCATGGCCTTCGCCTTCGCGATGCTCGAGGTATCCGACTCCCTCGTCCTCGCCCAGCGCTCGACTGATTTTCCCATCACCAAGGCCATTTACGCCCTTTTCCAATTGCTCGGCGAAGGCCGGTTTCTCGCGTGCGCGCTCGGGGTATGGGCCATGCTCTTCCTCACTTTGACCATCGGCATGGCCAGTCGTATCCTTGGTGCCCGCATGGGCGCCCTATTCCGAATTTGAAATGATTTTCCCACTCCAGTTATGCAGAGATTGTTGTTATTGTGCGTTTTCTCCTTTCTGACCGCCGATTTCGCCTGGGCCCAGATCGCAACCCAGCAGGATTTCGAAACCATCGGCCTTCCGCAGCTTCTCGTCGCGGACCCAACTCTCACCGGCTCCGGTGTCACGGTGACCCAGGTTGAGTCTGCCCCCAGTCCCCTGCAATTTGAGGTCAACCCCGGTTCCCCCGGCCAGCCCGATTCATTCTTTACCTGGCGCTCCACCGTCGGCACATCCGGCACCTGGCCCAACCCCGTCGGCAGCGAATCCGGCCATGCAGGGGACGTCGCCGAGGACTTGTACGGCGGCAACACCGGCATCGCTCCCGGCATCAAGCACGTTTACAATTACGAGACCTCCGATTTCTTTCCCACCGTGATCCTGGCCGGCGCCGCCACGACTTCCTCCGTCTTCAATCAGAGCTTCGGGTTCGGTCTTCACAACGCGGAACAGGATCTTGCTTACGATAATTACATCGCCCGCTACCGCACCATCGTCGTCACCGGCGTGGGCGATGGTGGTCCCGTCTTAACCCCCGCCGATTGCTACAACGGCATCGGCGCCGCTGCCTACGGGGGCGGATCTAGCACCGGCCCCAGCGCCGATGGCCGCTGCAAACCCGACCTGACCGCGCCCGCCGTCGAAACCAGTTTCTCGACGCCCCTCATCGCCGGAGCAGCCGCGATCCTCGTCCAGGAAGCCCGCAGGCTGGGCATCAACGCCGTCGCCGCCGCCGATTCCCGCACGGTAAAGGCGCTGCTCCTCACCGGCGCCGTCAAGCCCTCCGGCTGGACGCATTCGACCTCCGTCCCGCTCGATTACCACTACGGCGCCGGCATCATGAACATCTTCAATTCCTACGAGGAAATGATCGGTGGACGGCAATGGCCCACCGCCTCCGGTCTAACCACCTCCTTACATCCACCCTTGGCGACCGGCAACCCCATCACCGTGTCCCGCGCGTGGGACTACAGCGGAGTCACGAGCAGCGCCACGGCATATGGCGTGACCCATTATCTCATCTCAGTCGGAGGCTCTGGAGATTTGATAACCACCCTGGCCTGGAACAAGCAGCAACGGCAAAAGACAATCAACCGGCTCGCCCTCTTCGTGTACGGCCCCGGCGGTACCCTCCTCGCCTCCAGCACCAGCGCTGTGGACAATGTCCAGCACATCTACCTCACCGGTCTCGCCCCCGGCACTTACGAGATCGAGGTCGTAAAATACCCCGGCCGCATCGGAAGCCCTGGCGTAATCTCAGCCGCAGAAATCTACTCCCTCGCCTGGGACTTCGAGCGCTAGCCGTGAGGACCTATAGGCCTCATTGGTCCTATCTCCCCCATCGCATTTCCCCGCAAGAATCGGGTGTCTCCGCATCGCCGATTGCGCCAGACTCACCCCATGCCATCCAGCGACTACCATCGCATCGAGCAAGCCATCCATTACCTTGATGCCAACACCTCGCATCAGCCCTCGCTGGCCGACGTCGCAGGCCACCTGGGCCTGAGCGTCCATCATTGCCACCGCCTCTTCCACCGATGGGCCGGCGTCACCCCTAAGGATTTCCTCCAGGTCGCGACCTTGCGCCACGCGAAGGCGCTCCTGGCCCAATCCCGCCCCGTCCTCGATGCAGCCCTCGAGGCAGGCCTTTCCGGCCCTGGCCGCCTGCACGATCTCTTCGTTACCATGGAATCCATGACCCCCGGCGAATACCGCCGCGCCGCAGAGGGCCTCATAATCCGCTGGGGCGTTCATGACACCCCCATCGGCCCGGCACTCATTGCCCTGGCCGACCGCGGAATCTGCGCCTTTTACTTCCTCGATTCCGATCTGGATCCGACCCTCCTATTAAAACCCTACTACCGCGCCCGCCTCCGTCGCGACAACGCCGCGGTCGCCTCCATCGCCGCCGAAGTTTCCAGCCGTATGCTCGGACATCACCGGGAGCCGCTTTCAGTCGTATTCCGCGGCACCCCGTTCCAGGTTAAAGTCTGGCAGGCACTCCTCGCCATCCCGCCGGGTGCCGTGACCAGCTACGGCGAAGTAGCCGCGCGGATTGGCCACCCCACCGCCCATCGCGCCGTCGCCTCCGCCATCGGCGCAAACGAAGTCAGCTACCTGATCCCGTGCCATCGTGTCCTGAGGGCTACCGGCGCACTGGGCGGCTACCGCTGGGGCATCGCCAGAAAACGGGCGCTTCTAGGCCTGGAAACGCTCACCTCCAATCCAAAAAGTTCTGAATCGGAATCCCACGGACTACCGCCAATCCAGAACGAACGTGGAGCGTCGCCGAGTTAATCGAAAAAAAATCTGCGGAAATCTGTGGTTAAAAAACCCGCGTACTTTTCGCCATTACGCCACGTCTCGCTAAACCGCCCCGTGCCAGCTTTCCACGAATTCAATCAACAGCCGCGTCCCAAAGCCCGTTGCCCCGCGCGCCATCTCCGGCCGGCACTTCGTGCTATAGGCAACTGGCGCGATATCCAGGTGCGCCCAGGGAGTCTCCCCGGTGAACGCCTTTAAGAACGCCGCCCCCGTGCATGCCCCACCCAGGCGCCCTCCGGTATTCTTCAACGCCGCGACATCGCTTTTGATCTGGTCCGTAAATTCCTCGTAAAGCGGCATCGGCCAGATGCGCTCCCCGGTTTTCTCCGCGGCGGCAAGGAGACGTTTGTGCACGTTCTCGGACGTGCTCCAGAGGCCCGCCGCATATTCACCCAGCGCGACGACCGCCGCCCCGGTCAGCGTTGCCAGGTCGATCATGGCAACCGCTTCGCAATCCATCCGCGCATACGCAAGCGCATCCGCCAGCACCATCCGTCCCTCGGCATCCGTATTGATCACCTCGATAAAGGTCCCGTCATAGGATTTCACAATATCCCCGGGCCGGTATGCACTTGCGGACGGCATGTTCTCCGCGGACGCGATGATCCCCACCACGTTCTGCTTCAGCTTGAGGCGCGCAATCCCCGCCATCGCCCCGAGCACCGCCATTCCGCCGCACTTGTCAAAGATCATCTCCTCCATGTTCGCCGCCTGTTTGATGGAAATCCCGCCCGTGTCAAAAGTGATCGCCTTTCCCACCAGCGCAATCGGCGGATCCCCCGGGCGCCCTCCGTCGTGGCGCAGGACGATGAGCCGCGGTGGCCGGGTGCTTCCCGCCCCCACTGCCAGCAGTGCGCCAAATTCTCCGCGCTTCAGTTGCGCTTCCCCCAGCACGGTAATCTCCAGTTTCTCCCGCTTCGCCACCCGCCGGCATTCCGCGGCCAACGACTCCGGGTAAATCAAATTCCCGGGCTGATTCCCGACTTGCCGGGCTAGGTTCGTCGCCGCCGCCACGATCTCCCCGCGACGCGCGGCTTTCCGCGCATTCGCCGCGTCCCCCTCTTCGACAATCAGGCGGATGCTTTCCATTTCCCGCACCTTTACTCGCTTGAAGTCCTCGAACCCATACTGTCCCAGCACCGCCCCCTCCATCGCAGCCCCCACCCATTGGGGATAGGCGCGCAAATCCAGGGCAACATTCGTCCTGCCCATCTTGCGCAGCGTCCGCACGGCCACCCCCGCGGCGGCGCGAATGGTTTGCGCGGTGAGCTTGGCCTGGTCGCCCAGTCCCACGCACAGCACGTTTGCCTGGTGGAGCATCAGCGTTGCGTTCGGCCCGGCCGCCCACTCCGCCTCGGGGATCGGTTGCTGCGTCGGGATGTCGCGCCGCTGCGCCTTGGTCACGAGGATCGCCAGCGTTTCGTCGTGTCCGGCCTCTCCCCGGGAATCGACGCGCAACTTCACAACTGGATCACTTTCGCGGAATGAATATCATTCTCGGCGAGGAGCTTGGCCAAAACTTCTTCGCTGGGAGGAGTATCCAGGTTCAGGACTGTGATCGCTCCGCCGCCCGCTTCGTTGCGGCTAAGCGACATCCCGGCAATATTCACGTGGTTCGCGCCCAGTACAGTGCCGAGCAACCCGACAATCCCCGGGCGGTCGCGGTTCTGCAGCAGCAGTAGTACCCCTTCCGGGCGGGCTTCCACGTGCCGGTTATTGATCATCACCACCCGCGCCGTCGTCCCGAAATAGGTCCCGGCCACCGAGACCGATTCACTGTCCGCGCCTGCCGAGAGTTCGATCAACTCCGTGAAATCTCCCGGCACCGTCACCCGCGATTCGGTAACCTTGATCCCAAGGTTCGCCGCGAGCGCCGGTGCGTTCACCTGGTTCACCTCCTGCCCGCCGGCGGCAAGCAGATAGCCCTTCAGCACCGCGCGTGTCACCGCCGCCGTGTCCACTTCCGCCACCTTGCCGGAGTAATTGATGTTCAGCCACTCGCACCGTTTCGGCGCGATCTGCGAAAGCAGTTTCCCAAGCTTCTCCGCGAGAACAAGATACGGCCCAACGATCTCCAGCGTTTTCGCGTCAATCGTCGGCATGTTGACCGCGTTCCGGATCTCCCCCTGCAGCAGCATCGCCCGGATCGCCTGCGCGATCTCGATCCCCACGCTTTCCTGCGCCTCCGCCGTCGATGCCCCAAGGTGCGGGGTCAGCACCACATTCGGCAGGTCCCGCAACGGGAAGTCCGGCGGGGGCGGTTCCTTCTCGTAAACATCCAGCGCCGCCCCTCCGACCTGTCCGCTTTCAAGCCCTTTTAACAAAGCCGCCTCATCCACCAGCCCCCCCCGCGCACAATTAATAATCCTGACCCCTTTCTTCGCCTTTGCCAGCCGCGCCTCGTCCAGCATGTGATGGGTCTCCGGCGTCGCTGGCATGTGCATGGTAATGAAATCCGCCCGCGGCAGGATATCGTCGAGGTGCTCCACCAGCTCGACCTGGAGGGAACGGGCCCGGCTTGCCGAGAGATAAGGATCGTACGCAAGCACGCGCATCCCGAAGGCCATTGCCCGGCGCGCCACTTCCGTCCCGATCCGGCCCATGCCCAGCACCGCAAGCGTCTTGTCGTACAGCTCGACTCCCTCAAAGCTCTTGCGGTCCCATTTCCCTGCCTTGATCGAGGCATGGGCTTGCGGAATTTTCCGCGCCAGCGACATCAACAGGGAAAAAGTATGTTCCGCCGTCGAGATCGTATTGCCCCCGGGCGTGTTCATCACGATCACCCCTCGCCGCGTGGCGGCATCCACATCCACATTGTCCACCCCCACTCCCGCGCGACCGATCACCTTGAGCTTTGTGGCGGCTTCGATCAGTTTCGCCGTCGCCTTGGTCTGGCTGCGCACCACCAGCGCCGAGAACTCCGGGATGATCTCGATCAGTTGATCCTCCTTTAAGCCGGTCTTGACCGTGACCTCCAGCTCGCCTCCTCCGCGCAACTCGGTGACTCCGCGGTCGGAAACAGGATCGGCAACAAGAACTTTTGGGACATCCATAAGGGAAAAAATTTTGGGAGAGTTGGGAATACTGGAAATAGGCTGGCTTGGCAATAACGAGGCTCCGGTCAGGTAGCCACCGGCGCGGGCGGGCTAGCGGGAGGCGCGTCGGCGTACGGGAAGACCCAGAAGTGGTAGAGCAGGAATTTGATCCCGCCCGTAAAGCTCTGGACGACTCCGATCACCAGGAAACGGGCCAGCCGCGTCGTTCCGAAATGTTTGAGCCCGCAAATCCCGATCAGATAATTCATCAGGAGCGCCAGGAGCACGCAGGCAAGGTACCGCCCCAGGCAATTCTTCCAGACACGGGATGTCCGGAAATTGACGAAATAACTCCACAGAAAAAAGATGAGCGCGGTGCTGGCGGCGCTGAACGCATACCCGAGCACGTAGGGCCAGCCCCAGAAGGTCTTGGTCGCATCGAGGATGCTGGAGTTGATCGTGGTGCTGCCGACGCCACCCAGGACAAAAAAGCCCAGGCGGGCCACAAGGGGCTGCTTCGGTTTCGGTTTGCTGGCGGTAGGTGATTCCATCAAAGGAGCGCCGAATATGTGCCGGATTCGGGCCTTGGCAAGCCTTCGAAATCACTCCCCCGAGCGCGGCAGGCAAACGCCGTTGCGTCAATGGGTTGAATGCGCGACATGAAATTGCCGAATTTTTGGCGCTTTGAGCGGGTTTTTCGGCAAATTTGCATGGGTGTATTTCGAGATAATACGCTTGAAATCAGATTGTTAGGTTCGATTGTGCCTGAAAATTTGGATCGCTGGAATATTGCGGACTAGTACGGACAGTTATGTGTCGGAAGGCATGTAGGTAAGGGGCGATACGCCGACGATTCTGTATTCTGGAGGTAAGCACGATTTTCCTTTATGGTTGCAAATTAATGAGCATAATGCAAGTAGCAAATGTAATATACTGAGCGACGGAGCACGGGATTTTTGCGGGTGGGCGCATTTCCGAAAGCATGGTATGGATTGGCTGGCATTATCATGAAGTCGTATACGTCCCCCCACAGGAACGGTCTCCGGACGCTGATCGCCGCGTTGGGTCTCGCGCTGGCCGGACTGCAATCGGCCATCGCCGGTCCTGTCACGATTGCCCTGTCGCCGGTTGGCAATCCTAATAACCCGAACGACGGGCCTCTGGCGATGGGGACGGTCGGATACAGTTACTACATCGGTTCCTACGATGTGACTTTGAACCAGTATGCCGCATTCCTGAATGCGGTGGCGGCGACGGATACGTATGGACTGTACACTCCCTCACTGACCACGGATCCCCATAGCGAAGGGATTGCGCGCAGCGGCACGCCGGGAAAGTACCGGTACACGGTGATCGGCGGCTCGGGGAAACATCCGGTTACCCATGTGAGCTGGCTGGATGCGGCGCGTTTTTGCAATTGGATGCACAATGGCGAGCCCACCACGCTGGGCGAGGTGGCGGGATCCACCGAGGCCGGCGCCTATCCCCTGAATGGCGACCTGAATGTGACTGGAACGACTGGTCGGGAATCGGCGAATCCCGGGGCCCTGTGGCGGATGCCGCTGATGATCGAATGGTTCAAGGGCGCGTACTACGATCCCACGCTCAATTTCGGCACGGGAGGATATTGGGATTATCCGACGCAAAGCGATGCGATGCCCGGCAATGACGGCCTCGACCCGGCGCTGCCCAACCAGATGAACATTGCGAGCCAGAACGGGCTCAACATTATTTACTCGACGACCCAAAAGGTTTACTCCGCTTCCGCGGACTACATCACGCCGGTCGGGCTGTTCACAAAATCGGCTAGCTATTACAAGACTTACGATCAGGGCGGGGATGTTTCCAACTGGCTGGGCGACGGACCCTATCCCGCCACCAATGGAATGCGGCTGATCGTCGGCAGCAACTGGTCGGCCGGAATCTCGCAGGGCGATCCCCTGACCAACCTGGGCTCCGCGTCTGAGAAGGATCTCGATACCTGCGGCTTTCGCGTCGCCACCGGCGCTTCGCCCATCGAATACACGGTCCTGCTGCGCGCGACGCGCACTGCCGCAGCTGTGCCGCAGGGGACCGGTTACGCAACCCTTACGGTCGGCAGGACGGGCGTGGCGATGATGGGCGGGAACTTGCCGGATGGAGAGGCCATCAGCCTCTCGGGAACTTTGGTTCCGACCGCAACCGGACCCCGGCTCGCGCTCAGCGAATCGCTCGCTTATCCGGACCTGAAGACGAAGGGGGCGAAAGGCGCTTTGACCGGCACACTGGATTTTGTAACGGAACCCGGCACGAGCGATCTCCACGGGACCCTGCAATGGGTGAAGCCCGCGCAAACCGCCGGCGCTTATCCCGCCGCGATCAGTGTGCCTATGAGCGTCGTGGGCTCAGCCTATGCCTACGGCGTGTACGGCACCAATATGAGTGTGCTGCCGAATTTTCTAAATGGCACCCTGGACCTGACCGATGCGGCCTCACTGAGTGTCACGGGCAAGACGCACCTGAATCAAACCGTATCGCTGGTCTCCAACGTCCTCCTGGTGGATAGCCCCGTTCTGGATCAATTGACGGTGGCCATCAATCCGGTGACCGGAATATTCAGGGGTTCGTTCGTTTACCCCGGCGCGACAGTCCGGACATCGTTCGGCGGCGTGCTCTACCAGGATAACCTGACCGGCCGTGGCTTCTTCCTCGGCCCGCACGGCAGCGGCACGGTGAGTTTGACGAAATAGAGGAGAAAGCGGTCCTCACTCCGCCTTCACCCCCGTAAGGATCCCATACCTCAACGCCCCGGTCTCAAACGCCAGCCAGATGCGAAAGATGGTTATCGCGAACACCCGATTGCGGCGGTGCCTGTTCAAAAGAAAACGCATGTAGCGCGGATCCCTAAGAAGCCGGCCGAGGAACCCAGTGGCGCAGATGGGCCAGGTGCGTTTGACCGCCTTGCTGACATCCTCCTCGCTCTCGCAGGTGAACCCGCTTTGCTCGAAGAGCCTGCGATACTCCGAGAACAGCCCGATGTGAGCCATCTGCCCTTCGCGGCAGGCCGGCTCGAGTAGGAACTTGCGTTGCGTCACGGAAGCGCGGGGATGCGCCAGCCATGCGCAGACCACCAGCCGGCCACCGGGCCGCAGCACCCGCGCGGCCTCGCGGAAGAACCCGGCAAGATCCGGCATGTGCTCGGTGCTTTCGATGGCTATCGCCGCGTCGAAGGCCGCGTCCTCGAGCGGATTATGCAGCCAGTCGGCCAGGACCACGGAAACCCCGGTCGTCGGTTGAGTCTCGGCATAATGGAATTGCGCGGGGGAGACCGTCACACCCGTTACTTCGGCCCCATATTCGGCCGCGAGCATCCGCGCAGTCGCGCCGTAGCCGCAGCCGATGTCGCACACCCGGGTCCCCCGGTCGATACGGGCGCGCGCCGCCACGTGCCGGACCAATTGCAATGTGGCCTCGCGATGCGTCTCCTTGCCGCTTAGCCACAGGCCGTGGTGGACGTGATCGCCCCACACGTCGCGATAGAATTCGTCAAGATCATCGTAATGAGCTGCGACCGCGGAACTGCTCAAGTCGCGCCCTGCGGAGATCATTCCTGTCTCTTGGGAAACTTGAACCGGATTTCGACCCGCCTGTTGGATTGCTCGAGCGTCTTCTCCCGGTCGATGGACCCTTGGGAATGCATATCGACCGACTGAGGCGCGACGAGGAAGTTCGTGGCGCCATACCCGATGGACTGGATGTGCGAGGGATCGACATCCATGTTCTGGATCAGCCACTCGCGGACTGCATCGGCGCGGGCCTGGCTCAATTGCTGGTTGTAGGTTGGGTCGCCAAAAGAGTCGGTGTAGCCCTCGATGGTGAACGTCACATTTGGGCTGCGTTTGATCAGCATTCCGAGGAGGCGCAACTGATCCATTGCGGCTGGCCGAAGGTCCGATTTATCGAATTCAAAAAGGGCGCCGCCGGGCATCGTAACGGGGGCATCCCCATTGTGGAGACCGGTGTTGAGAAGCTTGTCGAGCCGGCCCGACACCGCCGCCATGGCCTGGGTATCCGCCTGTGAGCCGGTCGTATGATTCGCCGGCGGCAGCTTGATGGATGAGGAGTCGGTGACGTCCGCAGGCTGGTCGTGGAGCAGGGAGTCGCGCAGTGAATCGAGGTCCTGGTCCATCGCCAATTTCGCCGTGTCCTGCACCCGGGCGATGGTCTGCGTCTCGCTCGCATCGGCGACCGGTTTATCGCTGGCAATGGGTTTGACCATCTTCGGCGCGGCCGGGACCGGAGGCACCATTTTACCCTCGGACACGCCCGCGAGCGGGGATTCATCCGGGAGATCGATCGGCTTCGGGGCGGGTTCGACGCTCTTCGGCTTCGGCACTTGCGCCTGCTGCTCGGACCCATCGAGCAGTTTCTCATCAATGGTAATGTTCTTGATGCTGAAGATGCGCGGGACAAGGCGCTCGACCGGAGCATTATTGAACTCCGGCAGGCGGGTCTGGCGGAACCAATAGATGATGCCCGCATGCAGGATCAGCGAGACGACCAACGCCAGGAAGAGCCGCCGGCGATAAATCGGCCGTTCGATGGTATCCGATTGAAATGTCTCGAGGGATTCCATTGCAGGTCACAAGCATACATCAGGGTGTCTGTGGGGGAAATTCGAAAATTCCCCCGCCATCGTCCCGGAATTGCGGGGAAAACGGATGGATGCGATAAATACCTCGCCCATTGGAGGAGGGCGTCCCTTACTCCGGGACCCGCATGAGCCGCTTCAGCCAGTTCCTTCGCCGTCAGTACCAGCGCTTCAAGCGGGGGTTGACGCAGATCCGCGACACCCCGCACGCAATCGCGGGTGGCGTTGCCATCGGGGTGCTTTTCGGCTTCACCCCCCTTATCGGGTTCAAAACCCTGCTGGCGGTTCTTTTTGCGTGGCTCTTCCGGTGCAGCAAGCTCTCCGCGGTGCTCGCCGTCACGTGCCACGACATCCTCATTCCGCTCGGCCCGTTCATCCTGCGCTGGCAATTCCAGATCGGCTATTTCCTCATAAGCAACCCCCACCAATTGCCGCCAAAACTCGTGAGGAAGCATTTTAATTTCGAGTATTACCTTTCATGGAAGACCCTGCATGTGGTCTGGCCGACATTTATCGGCTCCCTCGTGATTGGCGCCCCCATCGCTTTCGGAATGTATTTCCTGGTATTGGCGATCGTGAACCGCGCCCAGGCCGCCCGGGCCCGGCATGAGAAGCTGCCCACTGCTCCCTCGTGAGATTACCTTCGATGGCGTCCGGAAGTGACCGGCAAACCCTTCGGAAAGCTCCCGATTATCCCGCGAATGCCAGCCAGTAAAAATAGACTCCGTAGTACACCACACACGCCGAAAAGACCGGGTTCCACCATCGTCCCGGGCGGCTCCCGGGCGGCTGCATCTCGAACGCGATAACGGGCAGCAGAGGAACCCAGATCGCCCCACTATCGCCAAGGTTCATCCTGTCCATTGCGAACGCCCATAATACGAAAAATCCCGCCATTGCGGCCTCGCTTGCCATAGCCTTCCCCGCCTCCGTTCGCGGTCGCAAGTCGTAGAACCGGAAGACGGCGATGAGCGACAATGGTGTGACGAGAAGCACCTGGGCCGCGATGAGATAGAGAACGCGAAATATCGCCGGCACGTAGTGCGGAGACTGTGCGGCGGACAGCCACGCTTCCGGAGCCCAGAAGATGACCATGACAGCCAGGAAGGCCATCTTGCGCCTCGCCGGTTCCCACGCGGTCGCAAACGAGAGCAGCCAGAGAACCACTGCGAAGCCGGTTACCACCACCGTGGCCGGCGAAAATTCGGAGCCGATTTTGAAGAAAACCGGCAACACGGAGAATAGGAGCAGGGAGCGGAACGCGGTCGTCTTATCAAAGGTGTGCTGGGTCGTCTTGAACACCAGCCATGCGGCAACACACCAGCAGACGATGGCGAGAAGGTTGAAGCCGGCCCGTCCCGGCCCAAGCAGAGCGGTTCCGAAATGCAGCAAGCCCAGGCTCGCAAGGTCCAAGGGGGCGATAGGCAATCGGGACCCGGTGAGCTGCGCAGTCCTCGGATCGATGGGCATCGCGAACAGGTAAGCCACCCGCAGCGCCAGCAGATAAGCAGTCGCCCCAATCGCAGCGACCCGCCACCGAACCCCGCGCCCGTATTGCTCCCGCACCGGCCAGATGAAGATGGCATATCCCAGGAAGGAGACTGTCCAGCCGGTGACGATTGCCGGCACAATTCCCGCCAGGCCCGGCCAGTGGAACGCAAGCGCGCACGTGCCCAGGACGCCGCCGCGCAGGAACAGCGAGAGCAACGAAAGAAAAAGGAGCCGGAACCAGAACTCAGCGCCACGCCGGGTCTCGCGCGGCAATTGCGCGGTTTTGAGCCATGCGTTGAGCGCGCCCCCGGCGGTAAAGCCCAGAATATTGGCATCGCTCAGGCCCGCGTGCAGCAGCCAGGCTGCGGCAAAGAATGCAAAATCAACCGTCCAGACCAGCAGCGTTTTGCCAATGGCGAGGCCGACGCTGTCCCGCGATTCCCGCCAGCCTGAGAGCGCGAGCAACCGTCGAAAGTACGTCAGGATTACGCCGGTTCCCATTTTCGACTGGCCCAGTTCCCGGTCCCGGAACGCAATCGGCACCTCGCCCGCCCGGATCGAATCGCCGCCCCGTACGAGAATCTCCAGCGCGATTTTGAAACCGGCGGCGTCCGGCGGAATGTCCGCGAGGAGTTCCCGGCGCACCGCGAAGAATCCGGAGAGGGCGTCATGAACGTCCGTGAGAGGCCATGCGCAGGCGGAAGCCGCCCGCGACATCATCCGGCGTTTGCGCGACCATCCGGGCGTGCTCCCACCGGGCATGTAACGGCTGCCAATGACCATATCCCGCTCCCCGTTGATGACCGGTAGCGCAAGCTCCGGGATCTTCTCCGGCGGATGCGAGCCATCGGCATCGATCACCAGGACCACGGGCGCCTTAGCGGCGCGGGCGCCGGCCAGCACTGCTCCGGCGAGGCCATCCTTCGGCTTGTCGCGGGCGAGGAGCGT
>Ga0302319_10004568_pt1 | contig 28318 bp, 19 predicted proteins | sample Bog_T0_2_FD_203319 | JGI IMG/M metagenome (GOLD analysis project Ga0302319, IMG submission 203319) | Peat permafrost microbial communities from Stordalen Mire near Abisko, Sweden - Bog_T0_2 | ecosystem: Environmental > Terrestrial > Soil > Wetlands > Peat | place: Sweden: Abisko, Stordalen Mire... | reverse complement strand
CCCGTATGCTGCCAGACAACTTTGATAGGGCTGAACGTATAGGGGCCGATGCGATAGACTTCGTAAAACGGGCCCGAGCAGCCCCAACGATGGTATTCTTTGCGTGCTTCCAACTCCGTCTTGAATCGCGAGACGAACGCGAAGGCCTTCGGGAATTTTTCCTTGACGGCATTTACGGGCATGGCCTTTTTGGGCTGTTCGGGCGAGTAAAGCAGGAGGATGTTCTTACGCGGTGTTGCCTTCCAGCGTCGCATATCGGGACCGCAGAGTAGGGGATGGACAGCGCCCTTTTCGACCTCCGCCTCTATGACCGGGGTCTGAGCTCGACGGGATATGCCAACATTGCGCACTTGATAGAGAGCTTTTGTTTCCTTGAGCACTTCAAGCCAAAGGATCGTATTTGCGCCTCCGGTGTTTACGCCGCCTCGAGCCCGATAGTCACTCTTTCCCACCAGCGTCTTTAATTCTGTGCATCCCTTGTCAAACGCGATGATTGGGGAATTGCTCTCCGACGGGTCCAGTGGTCCCGCCAATGCCGTCAGAGATTGAAGCCGACCATTCTTTTGATCGTCATTTCGCCAGGTTTGATATTGGATCGGATACGTAGGGACCTGGTCCACGATAAAGGTGCCGACTGACGTCCTATTAACCGCGTCAGGAAAAACTTTCACGTCGGAAAAGTCATCGATCTCTACTGGAGCGAAGCTCCGCCCATCGGCAGTTTGAAACGTTCTAAATCCTGCTCCCGCCAATCGGCTTTGAAATAACGACAATGGTATAACAAAGACCATTACGGCATTAGCTGCGGCATATCTTTGCGCTGATCGATATACGAATAGAGACGAAAAATCTATTTTACCAGCTGCTACCTTTGCCTTCCAGCCCGTATTGGTGACCAGGGTTGAAGAACTCCACTGCGGTGCAACCTTGTCGCGATAACTCCGAGTCAGGCCGTCCCATGTAATCCAGGGCGGATTTCCCACGATGACATTTGCAATGGTTTTTTGGGTCGCGACAAAAATGTCATCAACATATTGCTTCAGTGTCCTCTCAAACGCCGCTTGGGCCTTCGAAGAAAGGTGGAAACGACTGATGACGGTTTTAAGGGCAGATGCGGGGACGGGACCCCCCGAGAAAGTTACTCCTAAGATCACCTTCTGACATTTGATTGAATCAGCAAACAAAGGCCCAGTTTGGTCTGCTTTGGGATCGACTACGGCGTCAACCAGGTGAATGGATATGTCGTAGGATATTCCTCCCCTGCTTCCATTGGTTTTCGATATCGCAAGCAAAGCGTTGGCGTGACAAAAGTCTACGGCAAGCGGATTCACATCAAAGCCAACGATCTTGATGACCGATTGCGATTTTGATGCCCCTAAATGAGTGATGTAGTGAGCAAGAAAACCACCTGACCCCGCCGCCGGGTCCATGATTGTCAAGGTCTTACCTGGTTGCCCCCGGTGATGTTCGGCATGGCTGATGCAATACTCTACGAGCCATGAAGGGGTATAATATTCACCTAAGAGGTGCCGCAGGGGCGGAGGGAGAATCTCCTGGTAGACAGCGGCGAGCAGGTCGGAGCAGTCGAGTGCACCAAACGCAGCCAGGTCAGCCGTACTGCCTGCTATTCTGCTCAGTTCGGCACAAAGCTTCGTCAGCTCACGATCTCCGACGCAAGCAATCCAATCATAGAGGCTGCAGCGGGTACCACGCCCGGACTCTGGGGACACGAGATGCACGATCTCTGAGAGAACAATCTTGCAATATGAGTGAGCAAGAAAAAGTCGCCTGCCGGGAGCTACTGGCACGTCAGCAGAAAGAATATCTTCCGCTGCTGGTACATCAAAATAATAGTCGCAGTGCTCGTGCCACAATGCAAGCCATGGTGCAACCTCACTCTGGTGCGCGCCACATAGATGATCGAGCTTCCTGAGAATACGTTGCGCAATCAGACTGGTAAAACCTAATGCCTCGATGAGTGGAGCGTATTTTTCGCGAGCTGAGTGCTTCAGGCCCATCGAAAGTTCGCCAAGATCGCGCGTATTCAAAGGAGCGCCGTTCAAGGCTATGTTCATATTTCTCTCCTGTGCAACGTGGCGCTGCTCCGTAAGTCGTTGAATGTTCTATTCCAAGACCGGGGCGGAAGAATGCAGATGTTATCCTGTCGGACAAATGATGCGCTTGATTGCCTGGGTGAGGATAGGCTCCAGGCCGAGCTTGACGCCGTTCGCAACGGCGCGTGCGCGTCTCGCGTGTCCAGGCGGGGATCAGACCGCGCTCGAATTCGGCAAGGCTGAGCACGATCGGCCTTGGCCAGGCCTGCCATCTCTCGCCAAACCTTCTCGGCTCCCGCCACGACGCTTTGGCTGACAGTGGAAACCCGTGCATAAACCAGAATCATGAGGTATTGTCCTACTATATCCCGCACCTGAAAAGCTCCTTTCGATCAACGGGCGTTTTGAGGTTCAAAGCTCTTTAAGGCGTTCAGGCACCTTGGTTGTAGGGCGTCACGCGTCGTGCAGACAAAGCTTCCGGCGCGCCGCGCTTTGGTTTCTAATGATGGTCTTATTGCTGTCGTTTGATTTGCAGTCTTTATCCCGGCCTTCAAACGGGTAGGGTGGGCAGCTTTGCGCCGCGCCCACCCTATCGAACGCGAATCGATGGTGGGCACGCCATCGGCCCGCGCATTCGCACGGCCCGATTACTTTGCCCACCGACTTCGACTGAAGCTGCGAGGAGTGTCACCAACTGATAGTATCGTCCGACATCGACTGCCGCCGCCGGCCGGCTGGGAGACCTCATGATCTACCGCCACACCATCCATGCCACCAGCCACGTGTTCGCCGATCTCCGCGATCTCCTGGCCAAGGCGACGCCGCCGCGGTCGGGTGATCGGCTGGCGGGGATCGCCGCCGACAGCGCCGAGCAGATGATCGCGGCGCGGATCGCGCTTTCGGATGTGCCGCTGCGGCAATTCCTTCATGAAGCCGTCATTCCCTATGAGGAGGATGAAGTCACCCGGCTGATTGTCGATGGCCATGATGCCACGGCTTTTCAGCCGATCTCGGCGCTCACGGTCGGCGGGCTTCGCGACTGGCTGCTCTCGGACGCCGCTACCACCGAGGTACTGGCAATACTGTCGCGCGGCATCACCGCCGAGATGGCCGCGGCGGTGTCAAAACTGATGCGCAACCAGGATCTGATCCTGGTGGCGAAAAAATGCCGGGTTACGACCGCGTTCCGCAATACGATCGGGCTGCGCGGACGGATGAGCGTGCGGTTGCAGCCCAACCATCCCTTCGATGACGAGGCCGGCATCACCGCCTCGATCCTGGACGGGCTTTTGCTCGGCGCCGGCGATGCCTGCATCGGCATCAATCCGGCGAGCGACGATCCCGGCGTGATCGCCGCGCTGTGGCGGCGGCTCGACGCCATCATCACGCGGCTGCAGATCCCAACCCAGGCCTGTGTGCTCGGTCATGTCACGACGACGCTGGGGCTGATCGAGCAGGGGGTGCCGGTCGACCTGGTGTTCCAGTCGATCGCCGGCACCGAGAAAGCCAACCGCAGTTTTGGTATTGATCTGGCGCTGCTGCGTCAGGCGCACGCCGCCGGATTGTCGCTGCGGCGCGGGACCGTCGGCCAGAATGTGATGTATTTCGAGACCGGCCAGGGCTCGGCGCTGTCCGCCGATGCCCATCACGGCGTCGATCAGCAGACCTGCGAAGCCCGCGCCTATGCGGTGGCCCGCGCCTTCGATCCGCTCCTGGTCAACAGCGTGGTCGGCTTCATCGGTCCGGAATATCTCTATGACGGCAAGGAGATCATCCGCGCCGGGCTGGAGGACCATTTCTGCGGCAAGCTGCTCGGCCTGCCGCTCGGCATGGACGTCTGCTATACCAACCATGCCGAGGCCGATCAGGACGATATGGACAACCTCCTGACCTTGCTCGCCGCCGCCGGCGTGAGTTTTATCATGGGGGTGCCCGGCGCCGATGATGTGATGCTGAATTACCAGTCCACCTCGTTTCACGACGCGCTCTATGTCCGCGACCTCTTTGGCCTGCGGCGGGCGCCGGAATTCGACGACTGGCTGTTGCGGGCGGGTCTCGTCGATTCCGGGTTCAGGCTGGCTGGGAGCACGAATTTGTTACCCGATTTTGCCGCGCGGCTGCTGGCGTGATGGGGGCCGCGGGCCCAGATGCCGGCTGCAACGTTTCAGACGGCTGCACGTTATAGGATTCGCCACAATGTTGAAGAATTTGTGGCCCAGTATCGGATGACGTGTTCTAGTTGGTGGCAGTTACCTGAGGTCGTCAAAGCGGCCTGAGGTCGTCAAGGCGACCTGAGGTCGCAGAGGTGTTCGAATGAGATCTGAGGGCATTGCGGCGACGCGGCGTATACTCTGCGTTTTTCCCCGCTATACATCGTCGTTCGGCACCTTCGAATATGCCTATCCGCTGACCGATGGCGTGCAGGCCTTCATGCCGCCGCAGGGATTGCTGCTGATCGCGGCCTATCTGCCCGCGCACTGGCCGGTGCGCTTCATCGACGAAAACATCCGGCCGGCCACCGCGGAGGATTTTGCCTGGGCGGAAGCGGTGCTGGTCAGCGGCATGCACATCCAGCGCCAGCAGATGAACGACATCTGCCAACGGGCGCACGCCTTCGATCTGCCGGTCGCGATCGGCGGCCCCTCGGTCAGCGCCTGTCCGGATTATTATCCCTCGTTCGACTATCTGCATGTCGGCGAACTCGGCGATGCCACCGACGACCTGATCGCGCGGCTGGCGCGCGATGTGTCGCGGCCACCGCAGCCGGTCGTTCTGAAAACGGTCGAGCGGCTCGACATGACCGACTTCCCGCTGCCCGCCTATGAACTGGCCGATCTCAAGCGGTATTTTCTCGGCAGCATCCAGTATTCCAGCGGCTGTCCCTACCAGTGCGAATTCTGCGACATTCCCGGTTTGTACGGCCGCAATCCGCGGCTCAAGACGCCGCAGCAGATCATCGCTGAACTGGATAAATTGCTGGCCTGCGGCGTGGTCGGTGCTGTCTATTTCGTCGATGATAATTTCATCGGCAACCGCAAGGCGGCGCTCGACCTGCTGCCGCATCTGATCGCCTGGCAGAAGCGCACCGGCTATGTCGTGCGGCTCGCCTGCGAGGCCACGCTCAACATCGCCAAGCGGCCCGAAATCCTGCAGAACATGCGCGAGGCCTTCTTCCATACCATCTTCTGCGGCATCGAGACCCCCGATCCCGACGCGCTGAAGGCCATGCAGAAGGACCACAACATGATGGTTCCGATCCTGGAGGCGGTCGAGACCATCAATCGCCATGGCATGGAAGTCGTCTCCGGCATCATCATGGGCCTCGATACCGACAAGCCCGAGACTGGTGCTGCGCTGAACGCCTTTGTCGAACAATCCAGGATCCCGCTTTTGACCATCAATCTGCTGCAGGCGCTGCCGCAGACGCCATTATGGGATCGCCTGGCGCGGGAAAACCGTCTGATCGAGGACGACAGCCGCGACTCCAATGTCGATTTTCTGCTGCCCTATGAGCAGGTGGTGCGGTCCTGGCGCGACTGCATGGAGGCCGCCTACAAGCCCGACAAGCTCTATGCGCGCTATCAGCACCAGGTTGAATTCACCTATCCCAACCGGCTGAAGATTCCGGTGACGCCTGAGCAGAAGAGCTGGGCCAATATCAAGCGCGGGCTGATCATGCTGCGCAACATCTTCTGGCAGGTCGGCGTACGCGGCGACTATCGGAAAGTATTCTGGAAATTTGCTCTGCAGAGGCTGCGCCGCGGTGACATCGAGGGCCTGATCTCGACGGCGCTGGTCGCCCATCATCTGATTCTGTTCACGCGCGGCGCCCTGGTCGGCCAGCACAACGCCTCGCATTATTCGGTGCGGCTGCGCGAGGCCGCGGTGCCGGCGGAGTAGCGGCGAATGAAGACAGCCGCATGAAGAAACCCGCGCCGGCGTCCCGTTCGTTCTCGGAGTTGAAAAGCCTGACCCCGGCGCGGGTCGGCCTGGGCCGGAGCGGCGCCAGCCTGCCGACCGAGGCCCTGCTCGATTTCACATTGGCCCATGCCCGCGCCCGCGACGCGGTGCATGCCGATTTCGATAGCGCCGGAATCGCCGCAGCGCTCGGCGATCTCGGCCTGCCGGTGGCCGAAATCCGCAGCCGGGCCGGCAGCCGCCGCGACTATCTCAGGCGTCCCGACCTCGGGCGGCTGCTCGATCAGGCCTCGCGGCATCTGCTGGCGTCACAGCCGGACCGCGCCTGCCAATTGGTTTTGGTGGTCGGCGATGGCCTGTCGCCTGCCGCGGTCAATCGCCATGCGCTGCCGCTGATCCGCGCGCTCAAGCCGCGGCTCGCGGCCGAAGGGATCGAGATCGGCCAGGCGGTGGTGGCAACCGGCACGCGGGTCGCGCTGGGTGACGAGATCGGGTTGCTGCTCGGGGCGCGCATGACGGTAATGCTGGTCGGCGAACGCCCGGGACTGTCCGCGCCCGACAGCCTCGGCGCCTATCTGACCTTTGCGCCACAACCGGGCCGCACCGATGCCGAACGCAATTGCGTCTCCAATATCCACGGTTCAGGACTGGGCTATGACGAGGCCGCCTTCACGATCGCCTGGCTGGTTCGCGTAGCCCTGTCGCGGCAGCTCACCGGGGTTGCGCTGAAGGACGAAAGCGGCGGCCCGCGGCGCCTCGCTGGCCAGGCGGCGCCTTCCGAGGAAAAGATGAGCCCAAACCCGTGAAAAGGAGTTTGATGAATGAAACCTGGTCCTCGTCATTGCGAGCGAAGCGAAGCAAGCCAGCTTTGGCGCGGCGCAAGAAGCTGGATGGCTTCGTCGCGAAGAGCTCCTCGCCATGAAGGGGCCCTATTATCCGGTCCCGGTTTCGGGAGAGGTGAAAAACCAGCCTTAGGGTGGGCAAAGGCGCCCTTGCGCCGTGCCCACCATTTTATTCCCGATCCCAGAGAATGGTGGGCACACCAACGGCCGGCGCGTTCGCGCGGGCCGTTGGCTTTGCCCGCCCTACCGCGCAGCTTCCTCGCAGCACATCAATGCTTTATACGGCTGTTTCCCGTGCTTGCGAGAGGCCGAGCCGACCTGCTAAAACTTGATCGGGGTATTTGCTGCATCTCTTCAAAGGTTAGCGCCGACCCGGCTTGCCATCGAAGACGCGATCAGGATTGGCTGCCGCGGCCTGACGATCGCCCGAAAATCGCGGCGCTCCCGATGAAGCAGATCTGAGAACTGGACAGGGTATGCTCGAAAAGAACCGTGACAGCGAGGTTCATGTCGACACGTCGGAGCAGCGGCCTTCGGCCAGCATTGCGTTCGGGTTGGAGCGGATTGGACTGATCGCAGTCAAGGCACCGATCCTGTCCTGCGTCATCCTGGTGGCGCTGATCATCGGCGCGATCTTCGGCATCCAGCGTATCAAGATCGATGATTCCCTGAGCCAGCTATTCCGCTCCAACTCCAAGGAATATCGGCAATATGAGGCGGAAACCCGGCGTTTCCCAGCTACCGAATTCGACGTGCTGGTGGTGGTCGAAGGCAAGACGCTGCTGAGCCGCGACAATCTCGGGAAGCTGCGCGATCTGGTCACCGATCTGCAGCTGGTCGACGGCACCCGCGGCCTGATTTCGCTGTTTTCCGCGCGACAGGCGCCGGCGCCCGGCAAATTGCCGGCGGCGCTGTTTCCACCCGAATTGCCGCAAGGTGCCGACTACGACAAGTTCATCGAGACCGTCAAAAGCAATGAGATCATCCGCGGCAAGCTGTTGTCCGAGGATGGCACGCTGGCGCTGATCGTGATGTCGCTCGAGCCTGAGGTGGTCGCCAGCAACAGGCTTGGCAAGGTGGTCGGCGATATCCGCAAGCTGATGGCCGTCGACCTCGCCGGCAGCGGGCTCAATGCCGAATTGTCCGGCGTCCCGGTGATGCAGCTTGAAATCCGCAACGCGGTCGAGCGGGACGGGTTGACCTACAATATTCTCGGCGTGCTGGCCGGCTGCGTCATCGCGATCGTGTTTTTCCGCAAGATCTCGTTCATGGTGGCGGCGGCGTTTCCGCCGATCATCGCGATCCTGCTGGCGCTCGGCGTGCTCGGATGGGCCGGTTTCAACCTCAACATGTTCCTGAACGTGATGACGCCGCTGATCATGGTGATCAGTTTTTCCGATTCGATGCAGCTGACGTTTGCGGCCCGCGACCGGCTGATCGAAGGCCAGGACAAATATACCGCCTTCAAGAATGCCGTCCGGGTGGTTGGACCGGCCTGCGTGCTGACCCATGGCACCGCCGGAATCTCCTTTATCGCCTTGCAATTTTCCGATTCCGACCTGATCCGCAAATTCGGCGAGGCGGGGCTGGCCGCCACCGTGATCGCGCTGATCGCGGTGCTGTCGCTGGTGCCGGTGTTCGGCGTGCTGCTGGTTCGCAATGAACAGCAGTTCGCCGTCAAGTTCAAACATGCCGATGCGGGGGTCCAGGCGCTGCGCAATTTCTGCTACTGGATCGCGGTGCGCATGGTCAGCCGTCCCGGCCTGTTCAGCCTGATCGCGCTGATCGTGGTTGGCGGGCTTTCGGTGGTCTATGCCAATCTGCAGCCGCGCTACCGGCTCGCCGACCAGGTGCCGGACAAGCAGCAGGCGGTCGAGGCCAGCGGGCGCCTCGACGCCAAGCTGACCGGCGCCAATGCGATCGATGTCCTGATCGAATTTCCCAAAGGCGCCACCCTGTATGCGCCGGACACGCTGCAGACCATCGCCGAGGTTCACGCGGCGGTCGAGCAGCAGGCGGGCGTCGGCAACGTCTGGTCGTTGGAAACGCTGCGCCGCTGGCTTGCCGAAAAGGCCGCGAGTTCCGACGTTGCGACGTTGCAGGAATATGTCAATCTGCTGCCGGAATATCTGGTGCGGCGGTTCATCGATGCCAAACAGGATGCCGTGGTGGTGTCAGGCCGGGTTCCCGATCTCGATTCCAGCCAGATCCTGCCGGTCGTTGAAAAACTCGATCATGCGCTCGATCGGGTGCGCCAGCAGCATCCCGGCTATGAGATCGCGGTCACCGGCCTGTCGGCGATCGCCGCGCGCAACAGCGCCAACATGATCGAGAAACTCAATCGCGGGCTCACCATCGAGTTCGCGCTGGTGGCGATCTTCATCGGGCTCGCGTTCCGCTCGGTGGTCGTGATGCTCTCCTGCATCCTGCCCGGGATCTTCCCGGTGGTGCTGTCGGGCACCGTGCTGTGGCTGTTGGGCGAAGGGCTGCAATTCGCCAGCGTGGTCGCGCTCACGGTGTCCTTCGGGCTCGGCCTGAGCGCGACCATTCATTTCCTCAATCGGCTGCGGCTTGAAACCACCCCGGGCGTCAGTTCGGAACTGGCTGTCGAACGCGCCACCGTGCTGGTCGGTCCGGCCCTGATCCTGACCACGGTGGTGTTGGCCTGCGGCCTGGTGGTGACGGTGTTTTCCGATCTGCCGTCGCTGCGCCTGTTCGGCTGGCTCAGCGCGTTTGCGATGATCGCGGCGCTGATCGCCGATCTCTTCATCCTGCGGCCGACCGCGATGTTTCTGATCAATCTGTCGCAGCGGCTGCGCGGCAGCGGCGCGGCCGTCAAGCCGGCGGAAGAGGGCGGCGGAAGGTCGTAGGATGGGGTAGAGCACTTGCGAAACCCATCAGCCACAAGCGGGCCTTTGGTGATGGGTTTCGCTTCGCTCAACCCATCCTACAGATCGGTTGCAAGGAACTGCAGATCAGCTCTTCACCATCGTAATGGTGACGCCGCGGATTTCACCTTTGGAATTGATCTGCACGGTCTGCCGGTTGCCGTTGGTCCTCAGCGTCAGGTTGGCGGCAAAGCCTGCGGCCTCGACGAACACCTCGATCTGGCCACCGCCCGCGGTGCCCTGCAGATTGCCGAAAATATTGCGGTTGGCTTCGCTCCAGTTGCCGGAAATGCGGTCGCCCTGGCTGGTCACGTCGCTGCTCAAGTCGAATTTATAGCTGTCGCTGGCGCAGCGCAGGTTCTGCTTCAAGGCCATCCCGGAGCCGGAGATCTTGTAATCGGCCTTGCAGCGGATCCGCTCGGTGGTGCCGTCCGACAGCGCCACCGTGCCGTTGCCGGACCAGACCCCGTCGAATCCGGCAAACGGACTGGACTGGGCGTGGCCTGCCGAAACCGACAGCAGCAGGAGGGCGGCGAAGCTACCGGCCTTGATGGCCGCTCCTTGGAATTTCGAGCCAAACCTATTCATTTGCAGGTTTTCCCATTGAAGTTGACGTTCGCGCCGCAGACGCCCCGCCTACCAACTTAGTGTTGGCCCGTGGGGTTAGGTTCAAGGAACCTGTCGAGCCATGCCAGAACTGGAAAGAACGAGTTTCTAAACCTGCATCTGGTCGGATTGAAGACCTGGAATCGACGGATGCATAAGAGGCATGAGCCCCGGGAATGGTAATCCCGTCGAAGCCAGTCGCCGTATCGGCTGTGGCTCCAGCCCGTCGCAGGACGTTCACAGATGCTGAAATATGGAAATAAGATCAGAAGTTTACCTTAATTGCCGGGAACCGGCTCGGGGCCGTTGCGCCGCCGCAAATTTGGCCGCATTTGCCAGCGCTTCTGGTTCGCGTATTGCTAAGGTTCGCGGCTTTTGCAATCTGAATGGTCAGATCCGTGATGCCACGCGCTCGTCGGGTTGGAATCTGCCCCCCGCCGCACGAAGAAGGAACAAGATGCGTAAATTTGTCCTGGCCGCTACCCTATTGTCCTTAACGGTTTCCACAGCCGGTTTCGCCCAGCCGCAGCAGCCGCCGCAGCGCAGCGGAACGCCGGAGGAACAGGCCGCCTGTTCGCGCGATGTTGAGCGTTATTGCCGCCCGGTCATCGATCAGGGCGATTTCACTGTGCTGGCCTGCCTGCAGGAAAATCGTGCCAAATTGAGCAAGGCCTGTGATCAGGTGCTGAAGAATCACAACCAGTAGGATCCTGCAACAGGTCCCGCCACAGGGGCCTGCAACCCAACCCGATAGCGCTGCCTTAGGGTCCGACCCCTGCTCCATGGCGGGGCTGTGGCGGTTGACCGGGAGGCACAGATAGCATTGGTTTTGGTCACGTATTCCCCTATATGGGGCCCCGCGATCCATTCGCGTGCGCGGCTTCCGCCGGGCATGTGCGGCCAACCGTCCACCCGAAGTGCCAATTGTCGATGACAAGCGCGAGCGAATTGCGATCCGGCAAGACTCACCGCGACGAGAACTTTCCGGTGGCGTCGTGGATCATTCATCCGCGCCACCGCGCCCTGATCCTGGCGTTTTACAATTTCGTCAGAACCGCCGACGATATCGCCGATCATGCGACGCTCGGCGCATCCGATAAGCTTGGCTATCTCGATCTGCTCGAGGCCGAGCTGCTTGGCCAGGGCGACAGCCAGCCCGAGGCCGTGAATTTGCGGCGGGCGCTGGCCGAGCGCGCGATGGCGCCGCGGCATGCCCTTGACGTTCTCACCGCGTTCCGGATGGATGTGACCAAACTGCGCTACGAGACCTGGGACGAGGTCATCCATTATTGCCGTTATTCGGCCATGCCGGTCGGCCGCTTCATGCTCGACGTGCACGGCGAGAGCGCCGCGACCTGGGCCGCCTCGGACGCGCTCTGCGCCGGCCTGCAGATCAACAACCACCTGCAGGACTGCGGCAAGGACTACCGGGACCTCAACCGCGTCTACCTGCCGCGCGACGCGCTGGCGGCCGCAGGCGCTCCGGTCGAGGCCCTCGGCGCGGCGCGGGCGTCGCCGCCGCTGCTGCAATGCCTGCACGGGCTCGCGGCGCGGACCGAGGGGCTGCTGCAGCACAGCAAGTCGCTCGGCGCCGCAGTCAAGGACTTCCGGCTCGGGCTCGAAATATCGGTGATTCAGGCGTTCGCCGACAAGATCGTGCGGCTGCTGCAGCTGCGCGATCCGCTCAGCCAAACCGTCCATCTGACCCCTGCAGCATTGCTGTTGCACAGCTTCAGTGCGGTGGCCTCCGAGATCCCGCGGCGGCTGGTCGGGCGAAGGCCGCTGTCCAAACCGGCGGCCGGCGCATGACGCTCGAGGTGGCGGCAGCCAATGCCAGCGACGGCAGCACCGCGTCGGGCAGTTCGTTTTATGCCGCCATGCGCATCCTGCCGCGCGAGCAGCGCGCGGCGATGTTTCAGATCTATACCTTTTGCCGGCAGGTCGACGACATCGCCGATTCGGATGGACCGCGGTCCGAGCGGCTGGCGGCGCTGCAGCGATGGCGGGACGATATCGAGGCGCTGTATCAGGGGCATCCGCCGCCGCGGCTGTGCGACTACGCCGCGTCGGTGCGGCAATTCGGCCTGCAGCGTGAGGATTTCCTGGCCATCATTGACGGCATGGAGATGGACGTGCCGCAGGAGATCCGGGCGCCGGATCTGGCCACCCTCGATGTCTATTGCGACCGCGTGGCAAGCGCGGTCGGACGGCTGTCGGTGCGGGTGTTCGGACTGCCGCGGGACGACGGCATCCTGCTCGCCCATCACCTCGGCCGGGCCTTGCAGTTGACCAATATCCTGCGCGACGTCGACGAAGACGCCAGCATCGGACGGCTCTATCTGCCGCGCGAAGGCCTGCTGCAGGCTGGAATCACGTCGATCGATCCGCTGCTGGTGGCCGGTCATCCGGCGCTGCCGGGCGTATGCGCGCCGCTGGTCGAAAAGGCCCTTGGCCATTTCGAGAAGGCCGACGAGGTGATGAACCGCCATCCGCGGCGCCTGGTCCGCGCGCCCCGGATCATGTCGAACTATTATCAAGCGATCCTGCAGCTTTTGGTGGCGAGGGGTTTCGCCCGCCCGCGCGCCCCGGTTCGTCTCAACAAGTTCGCCCGCCTGGCCATCGTTCTGCGCTACGCCCTGGTCTGATGGCAGCAACCGTTCATATCATCGGCGCCGGAATTTCAGGCCTCGCGGCAGCCGTGCGGCTGGCCAATGCCGGCTGCCAGGTGCAACTCCATGAGGCGACGCAGCAGGCCGGCGGTCGCTGCCGGTCCTATTTCGATGCGGCGACCCAATTGACCATCGACAACGGCAATCACCTGTTGCTTTCGGGCAACCATCATGCGGTTGCCTACGCGCGATCCATCGGCACCGAGAGCGGACTGGTCGGGCCAGTTCGGGCGCAATTTCCCTTCATCGATCTGACCACCGGGCAGCGTTGGCAGCTCGATCTCGGCCTTGGCCGGCTGCCGCTCTGGATGTTCGATGCGGCCCGCCGGGTGCCGGATACAGGCCTCTTCGATTATCTCGCCTTGATACCGCTGATCTGGGCGGCGCCAGGCCGCCTGATCGGCGATACCATCCCCTGCAAGGGCCTGTTGTACCAGCGGCTGGTCCAGCCGCTGCTGCTCGCGGCGCTGAACGTCGACCCGCCCGAGGGTTCCGCGGGTCTGGCGGGCGCCGTGGTTCGCGAGACCCTGCTGATGGGCGGGCAGGCGTGCCGGCCATTGATTGCGCGGCAGGGCCTCAGCGCGGTGCTGGTCGAACCCGCCATCCGGCTTTTGCAGGAAAAGGGCGCCGGCGTTCATTTCGGGCATGAGCTGCGCGCATTCGGCCTGTCGGAAGGCGAGGTGGCTTCGCTGCAATTTGGCGATGAATCGGTCGCCATCGCGCCCGGTGACGCCGTGGTGATGGCGGTGCCGCCGCGTCCGGCGGCGGCGCTGCTGCCGGGACTGAAAACGCCCATCAAGTTCCGGGCGATCGTCAACGCCCATTTCCGCTTCGAACCGCCGGCGCAGATGCCGGCGCTGACCGGCGTGGTCGGTGGGCTTGTCGAGTGGTTGTTTGCATTCCCGCAGCGTCTGTCGGTAACGGTCAGCAATGCAGACCGGCTGGTCGATATGCCCCGCGAGCAGCTGGCGCGGGCGATCTGGCAGGATATCTGTCAGGCGGCCGGCATCCAGGGTGAACTGCCGCCCTGGCAGATCGTGCGCGAGCGCCGCGCCACCTTCGAGGCCACGCCGGAGCAGAACGCGCTGCGGCCAGACGCCGTCACCGGTTGGAAAAATCTGTTTCTTGCCGGCGATTGGACTGATACCGGTTTGCCGGCAACCATCGAGGGTTCGGTTCGATCCGGGAACCGGGCCGCGGATTTGGTGCTGGCCAGCCGCCGCGGCTGATCGTTAAAGTGGAGCCGCTTCGCAAAATCAGGCCAATTTCGCCGTAACCGCGCCAACTCAACTTTGTCTATTCGATCAAGGAGATGCTGAGTTCGATGCATTTCGCCAAGAAGCCAAATCGAGTGGAGACCGCCGATGCGCTCGAGGCGAGCATTGGATCGGCGACACGTGCTCTGCTGAGGCACCGTCAAGCCGACGGGCACTGGGTGTTCGAACTCGAAGCCGATTGTACCATTCCGGCCGAGTATGTTCTGCTGCGCCATTATCTCGGCGAGCCGGTCGATGCGGTTCTGGAAGCCAAGATCGCCAACTATCTGCGCCGGGTCCAGGGCGCCCATGGCGGCTGGCCGCTGGTGCACGAGGGCGAGTTCGACATGAGCGCCAGCGTGAAGGCCTATTTCGCGCTCAAGATGATCGGCGATTCGACCGATGCGCCGCATATGGCGCGGGCTCGGGAGGCGATCCGCTCGCGCGGCGGCGCCGTTCACAGCAACGTCTTCACGCGCTATCTGCTGGCGATGTTCGGGGTCATGGGCTGGCGCAGCGTGCCGGTGGTTCCGGTCGAGATCACGCTGCTGCCGCTCTGGTTCCCGTTTCACTTGAACAGGATTTCCTACTGGGCCCGGACCACGCTGGTGCCGCTGCTGGTTCTGGCGGCGCTGAAGCCGTCCGCCAAAAACAGAAGTGGGGTCGGCATCGACGAGTTGTTCCTGCAGCCGCCGCATTCCATCGGCATGACGGCGAAAGCGCCGCATCAGAGCCGCGGCTGGTACCTGCTGTTCAGCGGCCTCGATAGCCTGCTGCGGGTCGCCGAGCCGCTGTTTCCGAAAAGCTTGCGCGCGCGCGCGATCGACCGCGCGGTTGCTTTTGTCGAGGAACGCATCAATGGCGAGGACGGACTGGGGGCGATCTACCCGCCGATGGCCAATGCCGTGATGATGTATCAGGCGCTGGGCAAACCAGCCGACTATCCGCCACGCGCGCTGACGCGTAAGGCGCTCGACCGGTTGCTGGTGATCGGCGAGCACGAGGCCTATTGCCAGCCCTGCGTGTCGCCGGTGTGGGACACCTCTCTGACCTGCCATGCCCTGATTGAAGCTGGCGGCGAGGAGGCCATGGGTCCGGCCAAACAGGGTCTCGACTGGCTGTTGCCCCGGCAGGTGCTCGATCTCAGGGGGGACTGGGCGGTCAAGCGGCCACAGCTTCGTCCGGGCGGCTGGGCCTTCCAGTATAACAACGCCTATTATCCCGATCTGGACGACACCGCGGTCGTGGTGATGGCGATGGATCGCGCGCGGCGCGCCAGCGCCAGCCGGGAATATGATGCGGCGATCGACCGCGCCCGCGAATGGATCGAGGGCATGCAGAGCCGTGACGGCGGCTGGGGCGCTTTCGATGTCGACAATCTCGAATATTATCTCAACAATATCCCGTTCTCCGATCACGGCGCCCTGCTCGATCCGCCCACCGACGACGTCACCGCCCGCTGCCTATCGATGCTCGCGCAGCTCGGGGAGACCATCGAAAGCAGCGCGGCGGTCAAAAACGCCGTGGCGTTTCTGCGCCGGACCCAGCTCGCCGAAGGTTCCTGGTATGGTCGCTGGGGGCTTAACTATATCTACGGCACTTGGTCGGTATTGTGCGCATTGAATGCCGTCGGGCTCGATCATCAGGACCCTGTGTTCCGCAAGGCCGTGGACTGGCTGGTGTCGATCCAGAACGCCGATGGCGGTTGGGGTGAGGATGCCAAAAGCTATCGGCTGGATTACCGCGGCTATGAGGTTGCGCCCTCGACCCCGTCACAAACGGCATGGGCTTTGCTTGGTTTGATGGCCGCGGGCGAAGTGGGGAGTCCTTCGGTCGCCAGCGGCATTGAGTACCTGATTGCCACACAGACCCAAAAAGGTCTCTGGGACGAGCAGCGCTACACCGCAACCGGCTTCCCCCGGGTATTTTATCTGCGCTATCATGGATATGCGAAATTCTTTCCGCTGTGGGCACTGGCGCGGTATCGGAATCTGGGCAACACGAACAGTAGGGTGGTAGGGGTCGGAATGTGAGATTGGGGGCGGGGGAGGGTGCGTCCGGGGGCAACCGAGTTGACCCGCGGCCGATATTGATTGTGACTGGTCTGATACAGGAAGCCCGGATCGCGGCCGGGCCCGGCATGACTGTGATCTGCAGCAGTAGTGATCCGCAGCAATTGCGGGCCCTTCTGACGGTGTTCGATCCCTCGACGATCAGGGGGGTGATCAGCTTTGGCGTCGCCGGCGGACTGGATCCGTCGCTGAAGTCGGGTGATGTGGTCGTTGCGACCGAGGTCATGGCCGGGGACGCCCGCTGGCTGGCCGGTCTGGCGCTGAATGAGGAATTGATCGCCAGCGTGGCGCAGGGACGCCGGCGAATCGTGCGCGGGGGTCTCGCCGGCGTGGAGCAGGTGGTGGCCGCCCAGTCGATGAAGGCCGCGCTGCGCTCCGAGACCGGGGCTGCCGCCGTCGACATGGAAAGCCATATCGCGGCCGATTATGCTGAACGAGCGGGCCTGCCATTCGCGGCGTTGCGCGTCATCAGCGATCCCGCCGACCGGGCCTTGCCGGCGCTGGCGGTGGCGGCGATAAAGCCCAACGGCGATATCGACCTGCGCCGGGTCCTCAGCGGGCTGGCGCGCAACCCCACCACATTGCGCGCCTTGGTAGCGACCGGGATTGACTTCAACCGGGCGCTGCGCAGCCTACGCGGCTGTCGAGGCTTTCTTCTCGGCGGCGAGGGCTTCGTCGCGGCGGATCTCTGACAGGTGCTTCTGCACTTCCGAGCTGAAGATGTACTGCGCCGGCCGTTGCTTCTCGAGGCTGATCTCGGGCGCCATCGGACCTGAGGTGCGAACGCCGCGCAGCGCGACCCACATAGCCTTCAACGGGTTGGCGAAGGCGGCGTTGGCCGCGGTCGGCTCGTAGCCGCAATGCGCCATGCAGTCCGCGCATTTCTCGTATTTGCCGGTGCCGTAGCTGTCCCAATCGGTCGTATCCATCAGTTCCTTGAAGGTCTTGGCGTAGCCCTCGCCGAGCAGATAGCAGGGCTTCTGCCAGCCGAAGATATTGCGCGCCGGCATCCCCCAGGGCGTGCACTCATAGTCCTGGTTGCCGGCCAGGAAATCGAGGAACAGGCCTGAATGCATGAAGTTCCATTGCTTGCCCTTGCCGAGCGCGAAGACGTCGCGAAACAGCTTCTTGGTCTTGGTGCGGTTGAGGAAGTGGGCCTGGTCCGGCGCGCGCTCATAGGCATAGCCCGGCGACATCGAAACACCGACGCCCAGTTCGGTGGTGAAGTCGAGAAACTTGGCGATGTCTTCCGCCGCATGGCCGTCGAAGATCGTGGCATTGACGTTGACCGTGAAGCCCCTGGCCTTGGCGGCCTTGATCGCCGAAACCGCTCGGTCGAACACGCCTTGCTGCGACACCGCCTTGTCGTGGTGATCTTTCAGGCCGTCGAGATGAACCGAGAAGAACAGATAGGGTGACGGTTCGAACAGATCGAGCTTCTTCTCCAGCAGCAGCGCGTTGGTGCACAGCGAGACGAATTTCTTGCGCGCCACCAGGCCGCGGACGATCTCGCCGATTTCCTTGTGGATCAAAGGTTCGCCGCCGGGAATGGCGACCATCGGAGCGCCGCATTCATCGGCCGCATCCCAGCATTCCTGCGCCGACATGCGGCGATTAAGGATGGCGTCAGGATAGTCGATCTTGCCGCAGCCGACGCAGGCGAGGTTACAGCGAAACAAAGGCTCCAGCATCAGCACCAGCGGGTAACGCTTGCGGCCGAGCAGCTTCTGCTTCACCAGATAGCCGCCGATGCGAAGTTCCTTGAAGAACGGTATTGCCATTAGAGGATTTCTTTCTAGCCCAGGGAAGAAAAACAGATGAACGTGGTTCAGTCAGCCGCCAGTTCGGCGGGTAGTCGGAATTCGATATTCTCCTCACGGCCCGGCAGCACCGAAACGGCAACCGGACCTAATCGTTTGAGGGCTTGGATCACGTCATCGACGAGCACCTCGGGCGCGGAGGCGCCGGCCGTAATTCCGACCGCCTTCGCACCCTGGATCCAATCCGGGTTCAGTTCGCTGCCATCGGAGATCAGATAGCTTGCTACCCCAACCTCGGTGCCGATTTCGCGCAATCTGTTGGAATTTGAACTATTGGCCGCCCCCACCACCAGGATCACATCCACGATCTTGCTCAGGTCCCTTACCGCGGATTGCCGGTTCTGTGTCGCATAGCAGATATCTCGAATATCCGGGCCTTGAATATCGGTAAAACGCGCCTTCAAGGCAGCAATAATATCCTTGGTGTCGTCGACGCTCAGGGTTGTCTGGGTGATATAGGCCACCGGCGTCTCGGTGGGCAAAGCCAGGGCCGCGACCTCGCCGACATTCTGGACCAGGTGAACCGGGCCGGTGACCTGTCCCATGGTTCCCTCGACCTCGGGATGTCCGGCGTGGCCGATCAGGATCAGCGCCCTGCCCTTCGCCATATAACGCTTGCCCTGGTTGTGAACCTTGGTCACCAGCGGGCAGGTGGCATTCAGCACTGGCAGACCGCGCGCCGCAGCTTCCTCCTCCACGCGCCTCGCCACGCCATGAGCGCTGAACACGGTAACCGCGAGCGGAGGCACCTCGGACAAGTCCTCGACAAAGATTGCGCCCTTGTTCTTCAGGCTTTCAACGACATACTTGTTATGCACGATCTCATGGCGCACATAGACGGGAGGCCCGTATTTATCGAGCGCGCGCTCGACAATGTCGATGGCCCGCACCACGCCTGCGCAAAAACCGCGGGGCTGCGAGAGATAAACGGCAATCGGATGACCATTACGCAAGGGGCACCAAACTCATTTCTGCACTCACCCAGGCCCGGGATGGTTTGGAAAATCCGCACCAGAACTAGCCCTTGAGGGAATCCGGCCCAACAAACGACCGAGCCTGACGTCAGGCAATCACTTTGTGTCAAAAAAACTCTGGCAAGAAAAGTCTGATCGCGGAACAAATCGTTGCAGGCTGGGGGAGATATTGAGAATAAAGGTATTATAATACAAAAAGCGAGGGCTTTTCGCGGGCAAGGTTACGTGGCCTCGCCGCTTCGTCACTTTACGCATGCCCATCCCGGCTATATCAGCCTGCAAGCGGTTTGGTCGTGTTTTGCGCGTCTCGCGGTTGTCAGAAGAAAACCATCCAACATACCTGCGATCGGCTGCCGGAATTCGGATCGTAGGCGGGCGTTCCCAGCGCGCCGATAAATGAGAAAGAAAGAATGTGCTGACCAGTATTGTCGTATCGATTGTCAGGGCTTGCACGCGGTTCGCCTTTGTTACGGTTTTGGTCGCTTTCAGCCTTGCGGTAGCGGCCGGCTTTTATACATCCCGGCACTTTGCCATCAACACCGATATCAACACCCTGATTTCGGCAGATCTGGATTGGCGCAAGCGCGATAACAAATTCGACGCGGCGTTCGATCGGGACAGCACAATTCTCGCCGTGATCGAGGCCACGACGCCGGAGCTCACCAGCGCTGCGAGCGCCGCGCTCTATCAACAAGTGTCCGGCGATCACCAGCATTTCGCATCCGTCGAGCCGTTGGGGTCGGGACCATTTTTTGAGAAGAATGGGTTGCTGTTCCTGCCGGCCGCCGAAGTCGGCCAGTTGACGGGACAGTTCGAAGCCGCCGCGCCGCTGATTGAGATCATGGCTGGCGATCCCAGCATCAGGGGGCTCACCGGCGCGCTGGAAACCGGACTAGCCGGTGTCAAGCGCGGTCGCGTCGAACTGGACAGCACCGCGCGGCCCTTCAACCAGATTGCCGGGACCATCGAGCAGGTGCTGGCCACCGGTTCTGGGACGTTTTCCTGGCGGGAATTGGTGAGCGACACGCCGCTGACCGCCGCCGACCGGCGCGCCTTCATCGAATTCAAGCCGGTCCTCGACTACAACGCGCTGGAGCCTGGCAAAGCGGCGACCGATGCGATCCGAAAAGCCGCGGTCGATCTCGATTTTGCCGGACGATATGGCGCGCGGGTCAGGCTGACCGGACCGGTGCCGATCGCCAACGAGGAATATGCGACGGTGCAGGATGGCGCGCTGGTCAACGGCCTTGGCACCGTGCTTGTGGTTCTCTTCATTCTCTGGATGGCGTTGCGTTCGCCCAAGATCATCTCCGCGGTTTTCTTAAGCCTGTTTGTCGGCCTCTCGATCACCACGGCCGTGGGGCTGATCATGGTCGGCTCGCTCAATCTGCTTTCCATTGCGTTCGCGGTTCTGTTCATCGGGTTGGGGGTGGATTTCGGCATTCAGTACAGCGTGCGTTATCGTTCGGAACGTTTCAAGAGCAGCGATCTGGGAGCCGCTTTGGTGCAGGCCGCCGAACGTTCCGCGGTTCCATTGTCGCTCGCGGCGATGGCGACGGCGGCGGGGTTTTTCTCCTTCCTTCCCACCGACTACAAAGGCATTTCAGAACTTGGCGAGATCGCAGGGGCGGGCATGATTGTCGCCTTCCTGACCAGCATCACGGTGTTGCCGGCGCTGCTGAAGCTTTTGAATCCGCCAGGTGAGAAGGAGCCGGTCGGCTATGCGTTCCTGGCGCCGGTCGATCGCTTCCTCGAGGACCACCGGGTCGGCGTGATCTCGGGAACGCTGTTGATCGCCATTGCCGGTCTGCCGCTCCTGTATCTTCTCCGATTCGACTTCAACCCGATCAATTTGAGAAGTCCCAAGGTCGAGTCGATTGCGACCTTTCTCGATCTGAGAAGCGACCCGAACACCGGCGCCAACGCGATCAATGTGATGACGGAATCCGAGGCGGACGCCAAACGGATTGCAGCCCGGCTGGAGCAGCTGCCGGAGGTGCTTCGGGTGATGTCGCTGGACAGTTTCGTGCCCGAGGACCAGCCCGAAAAGCTGCAATTGATCGCCCAGGGGGCCAAGATCCTCGGTCCTGCCCTTAATCCCGACGAGGTCGACGCCGCGCCAAGCGATGCGGAGAATATCGAGGCCTTGAAGGGATCGGCGGATGCGCTGCGCAAAACCGCCGGCGATGCGACCGGGCCGGGTGCCATGGCCTGTCGGCGGCTCGCCGATGCGCTGTCGAAGCTTGCCGGGGCGAGCCAGCCGATCCGCGAAAAGACCCAGGCGGTGTTCGTCACGCCCATGAAAATGGTGTTCGATCAGCTCAAGAATGCGTTGCAGGCGGAGCCGGTCAGTCTGAAGAGCTTGCCGGCGGATCTGGTGAATTCCTGGAAAACCAAGGACGGGTTGCAGCGGATTGAGGCGCTGCCACGGGGGGATCCAAACGACAATGACACGTTGCGGAAATTTGCCAGTGCCGTTCTGGCCGCCGAGCCGAATTCGATTGGCGGACCGGTCTCAATCCTGCGGTCCGGAGATACCGTCGTCAACGCCTTCATCCATGCCGGCATCTACGCGCTGCTGGTCATCAGCCTGCTGCTGTGGCTCGCCTTGCGGCGGGTGACCGACGTCCTGTTGACGCTGGTGCCTCTTTTGGTGGCAGGTGCGGTGACGCTGGAAATCTGCGTGCTGATCGGCTTGCCGCTCAACTTTGCCAATATTGTCGCGCTCCCCCTGATGCTGGGCATCGGCGTGGCTTTCAAGATCTACTATGTCACCGCATGGCGGTCGGGCAGAACCAATCTGCTGCAGTCCAGCCTGACGCGAGCGATCTTTTTCAGTGCGCTGACGACGGCCACGGCATTTGGCAGTCTTTGGCTGTCCAGCCATCCTGGAACCGCGAGCATGGGCAAGTTGTTGGCGCTGTCGCTGCTGACGACGCTGGCCGCGGTGCTGTTGTTCCAGCCGGCGCTAATGGGCAAGCCGCGCAGCGATGTCGGGGAGTAGGCAGATGTCGCCGACTGGGTCGGCCGGATTTGCCGGCGCAGCCGGTTTCTGATTCGCGGCCATGGGTGGCGGAGCCGGCTTGGTCGCCGCGACCGGCTTGGCGGGGGCATTTCCAGTGGTCTTCGACCCCTTGGCCATGCTGTTGGCCGGATTTGAGGGCAGCGGTCCCTGGATCCGGGTCCAGGTTTCGCCGCCACAGAGAAAGCCCAGCACGCAGCCTTGAATGGCCATGTGCTCGGGATCCAGCGGCTTGATGGTCGAACTGTAGATCTGCCCGTCCTTGGCGTTATAGACTTGGCCTTCCCATTGATCTTCGTCCGGTTTCTTCTTCATATCGAGCAGGATCGGCATTCCCAGCGACGGGCGTTTCTGTTTGGTGACATCGGGATTGTGGATGTCGTGCCCGCCCGGAGTCTGCTCCCAGACCACCGCGCCCCACATGCTGCCGTCGCACGGGGCGACCCGGATGATGGCGACCCCGTCCGCCACCTTCCAGTCGCCGGCCGGATTCAGCGCCAAAGCGGGCATGACCCCTGTCACCAGGACTATTCCGGTATATGCTATAGTGCGAAAAAGATACTTAGGGCGGTGCAACATTGTGTAAACCTGTGTTTAACTACGTCGCCCAGACAAGGGCAAAACGCCGCATTGCGCGTTTTCAGTTGACGAACTGGTCATCAACCCACCTATGTAACTGATGCTATATCCAAATCTAGACGTCTCCGAGATGTTTGTGGACCGCCAGTCGCAGCGCAGTTCCATGCATGCCCGGCACTTGAATGAGCAACTGGTCCGGGTGCTCAAAACCATTGGCTACGATGTAGGTTTTCAAAAGGGTCAGGGCCAGTACCTGTTTGACAGGGACGGGGTTCGTTATCTCGATCTGCTCAGCGGTTTCGGCGTCTTTGCCATCGGCCGCAATCATCCGGCGCTTCGCGAGGCGTTGCGCAGCGTGATCGATAGCGATCTCCCCAACCTGGTCCAGCTCGACGTCTCGACCCTGGCCGGCGTGCTGGCGGAACGCCTGCTCAAACACGTGCCCTATCTGGATAAGGTGTTTTTCGCCAATTCCGGCGCCGAATGCGTCGAGGCGGCGATCAAATTCGCCCGCGGGGCCACCGGCCGACCCGGCATCGTCTATTGCGCCCATGCCTATCACGGGCTGACCTATGGCGCGCTTTCGCTCACCGACGATCCCAACTTCCGGGCCGGGTTTGAGCCACTGCTGCCGGGTTGCACGTCGATTCCTTTCAACGACCTCGCGGCGCTGGAACAGGTGCTGTCGTCCCGGCAGGTCGCCGCCTTCCTGGTCGAGCCGATTCAGGGCAAGGGCGTCAACATGCCCACCGAGGAATTCCTGCCCGGCGCCGCCGCGCTCTGCCGCAAATACGGTACCTTGATGGTGGCGGACGAAATCCAGACCGGGATGGGACGCACCGGCCGGTTTCTTGCTGTCGAGCACTGGAATGTCGAACCCGATATCGTGCTGTTGGCCAAGGCGCTGTCCGGCGGCCATGTTCCGGTCGGCGCGCTGCTCACCCGAAAAAGCATCTTCGACAAGATCTTCAACCAGATGGACCGCGCCGTGGTGCACGGTTCCACCTTCGCCAAGAATGATCTGGCGATGGCGGCGGGAATTGCGACCCTCGAAGTGCTCGAATCGGAAAAGCTTGTCGAGGCGGCCGCCAAGCGCGGCGCCGAACTCCGCCTGGCGCTGACCCGGATGGTCCCGGGCTATGAATTGCTCAAGGAAGTGCGTGGCAAGGGCCTGATGATCGGCGTCGAGTTCGGTCCGCCCAAATCACTGCGGCTGAAGGCGTCCTGGAATGTGCTGGAGACCGCCAACCGCGGGCTGTTCTGCCAACTGATCACGGTCCCCTTGTTCAAGGATCACAAGATCCTGACCCAGGTGTCCGGCCATGGCAGCCATACCATCAAGCTGCTGCCGCCGCTGACCATCACCGAGCAGGACTGTCACTGGATCGAGACGGCGTTCGATTCCGTCATCGCCTCCAGCCACAAGGTTCCCGGCGCAATCTGGTCGCTCGGCAAGACGCTGGTCGACAACGCCGTGCGCCGATCGGCTTGAGCCGCATCGCGCCGCTTGACGTCGCCGAGCCGGTGGAAATTATCCGGATGGAGTCGGCGAGGTCGGAAAAAAACGCCGAACGACTAACCCGCCAAAGGCAAGAAACCAGAAATATTGCGCATATTGCGGGGCGAACAGCGCAACCAGCGTGCCGGGCAGCAGCACCAGAACCGGAAACACCGAAGCGATAAATTCACGATGATGCCGGTCGTGGCGATTGATCAGCCACCAGAGCCCGGCATTGAGCGCGGCGATCACCGTCAAGTGCAGGCCGTAAAGCACGGCGACCGCGGGGCTCAGACCATAGCTGCCATCGAGCCGGTTGGTCACGGGCAGCAGAATGATCGACAGCAGGAACAGCAGATTGAGGAATACGACGTGACGGCTGCCGTAAGGCTGCCGGGCCAGCCGGCGGTGGTGGCTGAACCAGAATATCCCCGCGATGATGAAGCTGAGAACAAGCCCCGATAGCGGGGCGGCATACAATCGGTAAAGCTCGGTCCAGCTCGGCAGGTCCTCGAATCCAGCCTTGGGCAGGTCGTAGGCCAGCAACGTCATGGCCACGCCAAAGATGGTGTTGCTCAAGGACTCCAGTCGGCGCATCTCGAAATGGTCGGAATCGGGTTCGCTCATTCGCTGATGCCCTCACGATCCGCGGAGGCGCAGCTGCTATCCTCAGACTGGCGCTGCCTCCTCTCCTCCCCGCTCTTTCATGCGGCTCGGCCGAGCTGCACCACGCGCAAATTGTTGGTCGTACCGGCCTCGCCGAACGGAATGCCGGCGACCACCACGATCGAGTCGGCCGGCTGCGCAAAGGCCTCGGTGAGCGCGGTCGCGCTGGCGCGCTCGACCATTTCCTCATAGCTGTGAATATCCTGGGATAGCACGCTGTGGGCCCCCCACAGCAGGCAAAGCTGCCGGGAGACGGTCTGGTCCGGCGTGACGGCGAGAAGCGCGACCTTCGGACGTTTGCGGGCGATGCGGGCCGCCGTGGTGCCGCTGGAGGTGAAGGCGACGATGGCCGAGGCATTGATCGCCGCCGCAAGATCGGCGGCAGCGGCGGCCACCGCGTGCGGCGCGGTTTCTTCCTCGCCGGGTTCCGAGGCATTGAGGATGGAGCGGTACATCTTGTGCCGTTCCGTGCTTTCGATGATGCGGCTCATCATCGCCACCGCCTCGCGCGGATACTGGCCGGAGGCCGATTCCGCTGACAGCATGACCGCGTCGGCGCCATCATAGATCGCGGTCGCCACATCGGAGGCTTCGGCCCGGGTCGGCGTCGGCGCTGCCACCATGGAGTCGAGCATCTGGGTGGCGACGATCACGGGTTTTCCGGCCAGCCGGCAGCTGCGGATCAGCTCCTTCTGGCGGCCTGGCACGTCTTCATGCGGAATCTCCACACCGAGATCGCCGCGGGCGACCATGATAGCGCCGGACAGCCGGACGATGTCGTCGATATGATCGAGCGCGGCAGGTTTCTCGATCTTGGCCACGATCCCGGCGCGGTCACCGATCAGCCCTCGCGCCTCGATGATGTCAGTGGGTTTCTGAACAAAGGACAGCGCCACCCATTCGACCCCCAGTTCCAGACCGAAGGCGAGATCGGCCCGGTCCTTGGCGGTCAGCGGCGACAGGTTCAACACCGCGCTGGGCACATTGACGCCTTTGCGATTCGAGATGACCCCGCCCGTGATGATCCTGGCGTCGATGAAATCGGCGCCCACGCCGGTCACGCGCACCCGCACCCGGCCATCGTCAATCAGGAGATCGTCACCCGGGGCGACCGCGTCGAAAATCTCCGGATGCGGCAGCGGGATCGACATCCTGTCGCCGTCCGAGCCCGCCAGCACAAAACGCACCGGATCCCCGGCCACCGTCGTGATCTTGCCGTCCCGGATGGTTCCGACCCGGATTTTTGGCCCCTGCAGGTCCTGCAGGATGCCGATCGGACGCCCGACCTTGTGTTCCAGCGCGCGAATCGCGGCATGGACGTTGGCATGGTCCTGATGCGTGCCGTGGCTGAAATTCAGCCGGAACGTATCGACGCCGGCCAGAAAAAGCGCCTCCAGCATATCAGGCGATCCGCTCGCCGGACCAACGGTGGCAACGATTTTAGCCCTTCGATTGCGGCGCATGATTCATTCGGCCGTGGGGCCGCCTCTGGTGATCAGAACGGCTCTGATATCGTTGACATTGGTGCCGGTTGGGCCGGTAACGAGGAGATCGCCGATCCCGGCAAAGAAACTGTAGCTGTCATGCCCGGCAAGGCAAGCGCGCGGATCGATTTCCGCCTGGCGTGCACGCAACAGTGTATCCGGCGTGACGATGGCCCCGGCGGCGTCTTCGGTGCCGTCGATGCCGTCGCTGTCGCCCGCCAAAGCGAAAACCCCGGGCTCGCCTGCCATGGCGATGGCCAAGCCGAGCAGGAACTCGGTGTTGCGGCCGCCGCGTCCCGCCGGTCCCTTGCCGATCGTGACCGTGGTTTCACCGCCCGACAAGAGAACCGCGGGCGGTTCGACCGGAACGCCATGCAGCCGGCTCGAACGGGCGATGCCGGCCATGACGGTGCCGAGCTCGCGGCTCTCGCCTTCGATGGCATCGCCGAGGATCAGTGGCGTTAGCCCGAGCGTCACCGCCGCCCGTGCTGCCGCAGCCAGGGCCAGCCGGGGCGCGGCGATGACGCGGAAGGTGTTGTGAGCTGGCAATCGTTTCGGCGTCTCCAAGCCTTCGGCCAGCACAGCCGCCGCCGCAGGCGGCAGATCAATCCCGTATCGCGCCACAATCTCAGCCACGTCCTGGCACGTGCTGGGATCGGCGATGGTCGGTCCCGAGGCGATCGACGCCGGATCATCGCCGGGGATGTCGCTGATCGCCAGGGTCACGACCCGGGCCGGCGCCGCGGCGAGCGCCAGCCGGCCGCCCTTGATGGCCGAGAGATGTTTGCGGACCGCGTTCATCTCGACGATCGTGGCGCCACTGGCCAGCAGGCTGCGGTTGACCGCCTGCTTGTCGGCCAGGGTCATCCCGCCCGCGGGCAGCACCAGCAGCGACGACCCACCGCCCGACATCAGCGCGATCACCAGATCATCGGCCGAAAGCCCCTGCACGGCAGCAAGCATTTGCCGGCCGGCCTCCACACTCCCGGCGTCGGGGGTCGGATGCGAGGCTTCCAGCACCCTGATTCGCCCGGCCGGCGCATATTGCCCGTGACGGGTGACGACGACGCCGCTGAGATCGACATCGCCCCAGGCGGCGTCGAGCGCGGCCGCCATCGCCACCGCGGCCTTGCCGGCGCCGACCACCACGCAGCGTCCCCGCGGCTTCTCCGGCAGATGCCGCAGCACGGCTGTGCCGGGATCGGCGCTGGCCACCGCCGCCTCGAAGATCGCCCGCAGCGCGGTGCGCGCTTCAAGGTCGGACCAGCCGGTGGGTGACCAAGCATCCGACATGTCAGCGATCCCCAAGCAGCATCGCGGCGCCTTGTTCGGCGATCATCGCGGTCGGCGTGTTGGTATTGCCCGAGATGATGGTCGGCATGACAGAGGCATCGATAATGCGAAGGCCTTTGAGGCCGTGCAACCGCAGCTGTTCATCAACCACGGCCAGGGGGTCGTCGGCCCGGCCCATCCGGGCGGTGCCGACCGGATGAAAGATCGTGGTGCCGATATCGCCGGCGGCCTTGGCCAGGGCGGCGTCGTCATCGCCGACCGCGGGGCCGGGGAGATACTCGGATGGATGATATTGCGCCAGCGCCTGCTGGCCCATCAGCCGGCGGGTGACGCGGATGGCGTCGGCGGCGACCTCGCGGTCTTCTGGCGTTGCCAGGTAATTGGGCGCGATCGCGGGCGACGCCTCGGGCGCGCTGGAGCGCAGCCGCACCGTGCCGCGCGAGGTCGGCTGCAGGTTGCAGGCGCTCACCGTGATCGCCGGGAAGCGGTGCAAGGGGTCGCCGAACTTGTCGAGCGACAGCGGCTGGACGTGAAATTGAATGTTGGCGCGCTCGCGGCGCGGATCGGAACGGGTGAAAATGCCGAGCTGCGACGGCGCCATGGTCAGCGGTCCACGGCGGCGGACCGCGTAGTCAAGGCCCATCAGCGCGCGCCGGAACAGCTTATCATAAATCTCA
>Ga0302319_10004567_pt1 | contig 28320 bp, 22 predicted proteins | sample Bog_T0_2_FD_203319 | JGI IMG/M metagenome (GOLD analysis project Ga0302319, IMG submission 203319) | Peat permafrost microbial communities from Stordalen Mire near Abisko, Sweden - Bog_T0_2 | ecosystem: Environmental > Terrestrial > Soil > Wetlands > Peat | place: Sweden: Abisko, Stordalen Mire... | reverse complement strand
AGAAGTCCGACAAGAAAACGGTCGCGGAGACGCCGTCGTATGAGCTGCCGCAGCCCGCTACGGAAGACATCGATTTAGCGATGTACGGGCGCATCCGTCAGGAGGGACTGACTCATTCGAAAGTGATGGAATACGCCTCCGCATTGATGGATGGCATTGGTCCCCGTCTAACCGGCTCGCCGAACCTGGCGAAAGCCAACGCCTGGACGCGCGATCAGCTCACCGCGATGGGCTGCTCCAACGCTCATCTGGAAGACTGGGGCGAGTTTGGCATGGGCTGGCAGCAACTCAACACCTGGCTGCGTATGAGCGCGCCTGATACGGCAGTGTTCATCGCTCAGGCGGCTCCGTGGTCTCCTTCGACTAATGGGCCGGTGAACGCGCCGGCGATTTGGGTCGACATAAAGAAGCCTGAGGATGTCGAAAAATACAAGGGCAAGCTGGGTGGAAAGATTGTGCTTTACGGCGACATGCGTGAAGTGAAGCCGGTCGACAAGGCGCTGTTCGAGCGTGAGGACGAAGCTTCGCTGGCCAAAATTGCGGAGCATTCGCTGACCAGCGAGAATCCGTACGGGAACTACATGGCGGATTTTGCCAAGCGGCGCGAGTTGACAGAGAAGGTTGCGGCACTGTTTGCTTCGGAGCATGTGGCCGCGGTTGTACTTCCGAGCCGGGATGGACAAAATTCTGGCGGTTCGGGTGGAACGATTTTTGTCGATAGCTCGCGCGGCCTCGGCTTCGAGATGTTTAAGAAAGAAAACATGATGCAGTTTCCGGTGGTGATCGCGGCGATTGAAAGTTACGGTCGTGTTTACAGACTATTGCAGGCGAATGTTCCGGTGTCACTTGAAGTAGAAGTGGATGCGAAATTTACTGGCGACCATGAGCATGGGTTCGACACGATTGCGGAGATTCCGGGTACCGATCCGAAATTGAAAGACGAAGTGGTGATGGTGGGCGGACACTTGGATTCTTGGGCGTCGGCCACTGGCGCGACCGACAACGGAGCGGGCACCGTGGTTGCGATGGAGGTAATGCGCATTCTGAATACTTTGCAAGTAAAGCCGCGCAGAACCATTCGAATCGGACTGTGGACAGGCGAAGAAGAAGGACTCTATGGATCAAACGGATACGTCAAGACGCACTTCGGTTCGGTTCCCCATTCCACTGCTCCCGATCAGATAAAGCTGCCGGAGTGGTTGCGCAAGCCGGGTGGCCCGCTCGAGATCAAGCCCGAACACGCCAAACTGTCGGGGTATTTCAACCTGGACAATGGAACGGGAAAGATTCTGGGAATCTATTTGCAGGAGAACGCGGCGGAAGCTCCTATTTTCAAGCAGTGGATTGAGCCGTTGAAAGACTTGGGCGTCACGACCATCACAATGCGCAACACCGGCGGCACCGATCACGAGTCGTTCGATGCGGTCGGCCTGCCGGGCTTCCAGTTCATTCAGGACAAGATGGATTATTCCTCGCGAACGCATCACTCCAACATGGACACCTACGAGCGCCTGCAGGCCGGAGATTTGGCCCAGGCCGCGACGGTCGAGGCGATTTTCGTTTACAACACGGCCATGCGCGACCAGATGCTGCCGCGGAAGCCGCTACCGCATCCGGAGCTGGAGGAGCAGCGCAAGGCTCCGCTGAAAGGCCTGATGCCGGGCGTGGAAGCGGCTCCCCCGACGAAATAAAGTCAAGAACCCGGCCCTGTCGCAACGAGCGCGACAAGGACGGGGCACCCAACCTTATCCCGAACTTTTGACCAGCTTCGCGGTGACGATGGCTTGGCCGACGTGGCGTTGCGTGTGATCCGCGACGTGGACCAGCAAGCCAGCTACGGTGGTGGGAAGAGACTTCTTGCCGACCCCACGAAATAGATCGAAATCTGCGGGCGTAAATGCTCGAATGCGCTCCGCAGACACGTTGAGAGTTGTGGCGAATTCGACAATCACGTCCGCCCCGGCAGCCCCCGGATCCATCTCGGATTTCATCATGGCGATCTGGGTCACGTTAAGCTGGTGGCCTTCAGCGTAAGTCAGTAAACGATCAATGGCCCGGCTAAGGTGACGGACGTGGAAGGCGACAGGTGCGAGTCCGACGGGGCGGGCGTTCCATTGTTGGTCGGTAAGATCGGCGCACCAGCGCAGAATGTCCTCGTGCGCGAGTTCAAGCGCATGAAGCACAGCGCGTGTGACGGGAGCAACGTCGGTCAGTGTGCCTCGAAGCCAAGGTTCTACAGCCTGCGCAGGCAGAGGGTGGTGGATAGTCATTCTGATCTAGTGTAAACCGCAACGACTGGTGCGATTGCAAGAAGAAAAGCCGCCCCTAAGGGCGGCTTACCATCGTTTAACTCACGCTTATCTGGCTTTATTCGGTTTGTAGGGGGACGGCCGGAGCACGGGATGGTTCGAAGTCGAGTTCGCGCTCGATTTCTGGAATGCATCTCCCGACGGACCGGGGGTGCATGTATCTCCAGCCAGGGTCGTGCTGCCAACGTTGATGAAGGTGTTCGGAGTTGAGGTATTGCCGCTTCCGGTCCCCAACAGAACGCCTGCGCAAGCTCCGTTAATGATGTTGCCGCTCGCGGTGTTGTTGTTGCCGCTGCCGCAACTGTCATCGAGGTGGATTGCCGATTCTGTACTGCCATAAATCGTGTTCGAGGTTACTGTATTGGAGTTGCTGCACACGTCGATGGCGTCGAAAATCTGAGTGCCTTGCACCTTATTCGATTTAATCGTTGTGTCATCGCCGGGGCCGTAAGTCGGGTCGCTGTCTGCGGTAATGCCAAACTGAGCACTGCCGACATTGTTAAGAGAGATCGTGATTCCAGTTGAGGCGTAGACCAGGATGCCGCTGGCGGCATTGTAGGGTTGGGTATTGGTGTCCGCGAACCAAATGTTGTCGTTTACGGTGTTGGACGTGACCGTCCCCTTGGCTCCGAAACCGACCTGAACTCCGTTTTCCGCCGCGCCGCCGGGCCAATTCAACGCGGTTGCAGCCAGACCGACGATCTGGTTGGCGGTGATGGCTACCGTCGGCCCATCGGAACCGGGACCGGTGGCTGCTCCCGTGGCTGTGATACCGTTCTTCTGATAAGCCTGAACGAAGTTGTCGGAGATGGTCACGGAGTTCGAGTTCGTCACACTCTCAACGTTGATGGCTAAGCCGTTCTGGCAGCCGCCGTAGTCGGTGAAGTCGGTCTGATACTGATTGCGCACGACATTGTCAGTGATTTTTCCGGAGGAATTCTGGAAATAAATTCCCTCAAGAGTTGGTCCACCGCATCCCGCCAGGTTGTTCCCAGTGGCGTCCACGGTAAGGTGAGAGACGGTGACGCTTGCGCCCTGGACAAAAATCTGCGCGGCTACTGGGTCGCCGAAAATGTCCGAGCCGTTTTGCGCCAAGCCGCCAGCGGGTGGCAGGATAATTGCCGAGTCGGCGCTTCCGTTCGCGATCCCGATCAAAGTCAGATTCTTGTTGATCGACAATTGTTCATAATAGGTTCCAGGACAGACATCGACCGTGCCACCGGGAGCGGCCGCGTTGATGCCTTGCTGAATTGTGATGGCGTGATTGCCATTGGGGCAATTGCCCACATAGACCGTCGACGCTGTTGAAGTTTGCACAAAAAAGCCAGCCAGAGTCAGTCCGGCTAGCGCGGAAACATATTTCAACTTTCTCATTCGCTCAATCCTCATAATCGCAATTGGCGGAGTGCCATTGCTGGTTCGGACGTTGGACTACCACTCTCGCTCGCCATTCATCCGTAAACTTTCACCGGCTTCGCTCAGCAAGCGAGAACTGTTGGCATGGGGGAGCCCTGGGATTTAAGTAAGGAGCGTGCCGGGGAAGCACTCTCCAAACGTCAACTATTTTGAGACGGACAGAGAATTATGTCAAATGCGCAGAGACTGAAAGTTGTTGTCTAGGCTCGACTCAGCCAAAGGGGAGACCGGTCTCGATGTAAACTTTTGTTATGTCCACAGCCTCAAGAACTGAAGATCTGAAGCCAGAGCTTACCGCCTTAGCGGCGCGCGCATCCAGCGTCCATGCGCTGATGTCGCAAATGGTGAAGCTGCTGCACGAGCGGTTGTTGAAGTTCAACTGGGTGGGTTTCTATATGCTCGAAGAATTGCCGGGTCAGCCGCCGATGCTCGTCCTCGGCCCGTTCCAAGGAGCGATGACGCCGCATACGCGCATCCCGTTGCATCAGGGTATTTGCGGAGCCGCCGCATCCACAGGAGAGACGGTGATTGTGGACGACGTCAATCAGGACTCCCGCTACCTCGCCTGTTCGCTGGAAACCAAATCGGAGATCGTGGTGCCGATTTTTGTTCGTGGCAAAGTTGTTGGCGAGCTCGACATCGACAGCCATTTTCTCGCTGCCTTCAAGGGCGAAGATCGCGATCTCGTGGAGTACTGCGCCAGCCTCATCGGGCAGTACTTAGAGAAGCATCGGGCGGCGAAATGAACGCCCTCGACCACGGCTTAACGTGAGTGTGCGGCAGCGGGGGGGCTGACGCCCGGAAGCGGCGGGCGTTTCGCGCGCTCCTTATCGGGTCGCTCTCCACGTTCGTGGGGCGGCTCATGTCCTTTGCCATTGCGAAGTTTGCCAATACTTCCACCGTTGGTGTCGTCATCGTGGAGAACGACATTTAGCAGCGAGCTATGGACCAGCAAGTGGTCCCCGGTGTCATATTTGATGAATCCAAGCTTCCGGAAGCGATTCATGAAAAAGCTGACCCGTGATCGCGTGGTTCCCACCATTTCGGCCAGAGTTTCTTGACTCAATCGGGGAACGGACATCTCTGACACGCCTTCGTTGCCGAAGTTCGCCATCAGCAGGAGAACTCTGGCCAAGCGCTTTTCGCTCGAGTTAAAGAGCTGATCGACCAAGTCGTCCTGATAGCGGATGTTTCTTTTGAGCAGGTATTTCAGGAACATGGCGGAAAGCTTGGCTTCTGTGCTCATGGCGAGCATCATGGTTTTTCTGTCAATCTGCATGAGTACGCATTCTGTCATCGCGGTTGCGGAGGACATGCGGTGTGCCTGACCCGCCAAGCCGCCCTCTCCGAAGAAGTCGCCTTCGCTAAGAATGCCGAGCGTAGCCTCTTTCCCGGCCTCGGAAACCACGTTCATTTGGACTTTCCCCGACATGATAAAGAAGATGCTATCCGAAGTGTCACCTTGGGCGAAAATCGGGGCCTTCTTGTCAAAAGAGACAATTTGCCTGCCTTTTCCAGCCGTATAAAGAAAGCTGCGGATGCTGAATGAAGGTATCTTTTTCATGGTTACGAATCTTGGCCGGATCGAGAGAGAGAATCTCGACTTATTGATTGTCGTCAATTAAGCTCATCGCTGGCTGGTCAATAACGCTCACAGTGAGCAACTGTTAATCTTGGCTCCGCCGGGCAAGAATCTGCGTGGCGCTGTTGGGTGCGCAACCAACTGAGTTCCGTATCAGGTCCGTTCCAGCTCCAAAAGGAAACCGAATCTAGGGTGGGATGTCAGATGTTTCTTTAGTCACTAGAATCATTGCATCGGCGGAACAGAGCGGTGAATCAAATTTTCTTAACTCCCAGCCAGGCAAAGCGAGGAACCCTCAGCGGAATGAAAGAATTGCGGATCCGACGGTGGTTAGGCGGCATATTTGTGGCGGCCGCGCTGGTGGCAGGCGCGCAAGGTCAGGGGACGGGCACAACCACATCCGGGCCGTCGCTATCTACCCCCCTCTATTCGGGCGCGTCGTCTAGCATCATGCTGTCGCCGCAAAGCCCTTATTCCGGCAGCGTACCTCAGGGCAAGGCCACTGCAGACGTTCTACCAGTTTCCTTCAAGGACGCCATTGACCGCGGATTGCGCAACAACCTGGGAGTGTTGTTGCAGAGCGACAACGAGATCAGCGCGCGAGGGCAGAGATGGAAGGAATTAAGCGAGTTGCTGCCTAATGTGACGACTTCGACCACGCAAAGTGCGGAGCAAATCGACCTCGCGGAGTTAGGTTTGCGGTTCAATTTTCCAGGTGTCCCTCGCGTCGTAGGGCCGATTGGGGTTTTTCAGACTGGCGTCTATCTACAGCAGACCGTGTTGAGCCTGAACTCGATCAACAAGGTTCGAAGTGCGTCGGCGCAACAGCGGGCAGCGCGCTTCAGTTATCAGGACGCGCGGGATGTCGTGGTTTTGGCGACTGGAAATGCGTATCTGGAAACCATCGCCGACGCGGCTGGCGTAGATACTGCGACCGCCCAAGTCGCGACCGCACAGAGGTTATTTGATAAGACAGATGACCAGCGCAAGGCGGGCATCAGTCCGGCAATCGACGCGCTTCGAGCCAAAGTTGAGTTGCAGACGCGGCAGCAACAGTTGATTGCGGCCAAGAACGACCTGGCGAAACAGAAATTGGTGCTGGCGCGTATTATCGGGCTTCCACCCGGGCAATTGTTTGAGTTAACCGATAAGGCTCCTTATGCGCCGCTGACCGCGATGAGTGTCGATGAGGCGCTCAAGCGGGCGTACACGAGTCGAGCGGATTACTTGGCAGCAGAACAGCAAGTGCTGGCTGCGGAGTTCACGAAGAAGAGCGCGGCCGCGGAATATTACCCGACAATCGACCTGGCCGGGGATTACGGCGACGCCGGCGTCAATGTTGGCAACTCACACGGCGTATTTCAAGTGGGCGCGACCTTGAATATTCCCATATTCCAGGGTGGAAAAGTTCACGGCGACGTGTTGCAGGCGGACGCTACGCTCAAGCAAAGTCGGCAGCAGCTGGACAGTCTTCGGGCGCAGATCGATTCCGACGTGAGAACCGCGATGCTGGATTTGCAATCGGCCGCGGAACAAGTTGAAGTCGCGAGAAGTTCGATCGACCTGGCCAATCAGACGCTGGAGCAGGCGCAGGATCGATTCAATGCGGGCGTCACGGACAATCTCGAAGTCGTGCAGGCGCAGGAATCCGTGGCCACGGCGAACGCGAATTACATTTCCAGCTTGTACGCGCACAATCTCGCGAAGGTTTCGCTGGCGCGGGCAATGGGCTTTGCGGAAGAGGGTGTGAAGCTTTATTTGGAGAGCAACGACCTTAGCAAGTGATTCGGTCATGTAGTTTCATGTAGTTATTCTTAACCGGACAAAATAATATGGCACAAGACGGCGACACCATGGTGGAAGAGCACACACAGCCAACCGGAGAAACAGCGGCGACGCAGAGACCTTTGCCTTCGTCGGAGAAGGATCTGACGCGCCCTAAGCCCGGCATGAATCCGCGCGTGCGATTGTTTCTAATCGTGGGCGTCATCGTGCTCGTGGTGGCAGGAATTTTTCTGTGGCAATATCTCGGTACCTACGAATCCACTGACGACGCGCAGATTGACGGACACTTGAATTCGATCAGCGCGCGAGTTTCCGGTAACGTAGCCAAGCTGTTGATACAGGACAATCAGTATGTCGAAGCGGGAACGCCGCTAATTGTGATTGATCCCGCAGATTATCAGGTGGCCTTGGATCGCGCACAAGCGGATTACAACGATGCCCTGGCGGCGGCGCAGGCGGCTAAGGTAAATGTTCCGATTACGAATGTGAATACCGACTCGCAGGTTTCGACCGCCGACGCGGATATTGAAAACGCACGCGCCGGAATCGCCGCGGCCCAGCAGCAATATGAAGCGGCTCAAGCGCAAGTGGCGCAGGCTGTGGCCAATAATGTAAGGGCGCAAAACGATCTGCCTCGTTACGCTCAGTTATTAAGCAAGCAGGAAGTTTCACAGCAGCAATACGATCAGGCGCTGGCAACGGCACAGGCAGCAGCCGCGGCCGTTGAGTCGGCGAAAGCGTCGGCACTTGCGGCGCAGCAGCAGGTTACCCAAGCCAAAAGCAGACTTATCACCGCGCAAGGCAATTTGCGTTCGGCGCAGACTCGGCCCCAACAAATTGAGTTTATAAAGGCGCGAGCCGATTCGGCGCAAGCTCAGGCTGATCAAAAGAGAGCTGCGCTGGAGCAGGCCAAACTGAATTTGGGATACACAACCATTGTCGCGCCGGTCAGCGGAGTGGTCACGAATCGTACGGTAGAGGTCGGACAGAACGTCTCCATCGGTCAAGAGCTGTTCAAACTGATTAACCTTGACGACATCTGGGTGACCGCCGATTTCAAGGAAACTCAACTGCGCGAGATGAAGATCGGGCAGGCGGTCACCATCCACGTCGATGCGACCGGGCAGGATTACAAGGGCCACGTACAAAGCATTGCCGGAGCCAGCGGCGCCATCACTAGCCTTTTGCCGCCGGAGAATGCCACTGGCAATTATGTGAAGGTCGTTCAGCGGGTTCCGGTGAAGATCACCTTCGATCCTGGAGAGACCAAGCAGCATGTGCTGCGTCCCGGCATGTCGGCCGAACCCAAGGTCTGGCTGAGGTGAGCGCGGCGACGATCACCATGGATGGTGTCGTCGAGCCGTGGCGCCCGGCGGTTAATCCCTGGATTATCGCTGTCGTGGTCACCATGGCTACGTTCATGGAGGTGCTGGACACCAGCATCGCCAACGTCTCGCTGCCTCACATAGCAGGCAATCTTTCGGCGGGCACCGATGAGAGTACATGGGTCCTCACGTCCTATCTCGTCTCAAACGCAATCGTGCTACCGCTGAGCGGATGGTTCTCCTCAATCATTGGCCGTAAGCGCTTCTACATGACGTGTGTGGCGATTTTCACCGTCAGCTCGCTTTTGTGCGGGCTGGCCCCGAATCTTGGAATGTTGATTTTCTTTCGCGTGCTGCAAGGCGCGGGTGGCGGCGGACTCCAGCCCAGCGAGCAATCGATCCTCGCCGACACTTTCAGTCCCAAACAACGCGGCATGGCTTTCGCAGTTTACGGTTTGGCCGTGGTCATGGCGCCCGCAATCGGCCCCACGCTCGGCGGATGGATTACCGATAACTACAACTGGCGGTGGATTTTCCTGCTGAATATCCCGGTGGGAATTCTTTCGTTGATTCTTACTTCGCGACTCATCCAGGATCCCCCACATCAGGTCAAAAGGAAATTCTCGGAGGTTAGGATCGATTACATCGGACTGGGATTCTTGGCGCTCGGCCTGGGCGCGTTGCAGGTCGTTCTGGACAAGGGCCAGCGCGACGATTGGTTCGAGTCGCACTTTATCGTGACATTGACCGTAATCTCGGTTGTCGCATTGCTGTTCACGATCTTCTGGGAGTGGAGAGTCAAAGAGCCGATCATTGACTTGCATCTGTTCAAAGACCGAAACTTCGCCTCCGCGAACGTGATGATGTTCATGGTTGGCTTTGTCTTGCTGTCGAGCACGCTGTTGCTGCCACAGTTCACTCAAACGCTTCTCGGCTATACGGCAGAGCGCGCCGGCATGGCGTTGTCTCCGGGCGGATTCACGCTTGTTCTCCTCATGCCGTTCGTGGGTTTTCTGCTCACGCGTTTCGATCCTCGCCGATTGATGATGTTCGGCTTCGTCATGGTGTCGGTGTCGTTGTTTTACATGACTGGCTTCGATCTGAATGTAGACTTCAAGACGCTGGTTCTGGCTCGTATTCTGCAAACTTCGGGCGTGGCATTCCTGTTTATTCCGATCAACACCGCGGCGTATTCCTACCTGCCGCCGGGAAAGAACAATGCTGCTTCCGGTTTGATCAATCTGGCCCGCAACATTGGCGGTAGCGTCGGCATTTCATTCGTGACCACGATGCTGGCGCGACGGGCGCAACATCATCAGGCGACTCTATCCAGCCACCTAGCGACTAGCAATCCCAATATGCAAAGGATGTTGCAGAACACCGCGCATGCCATGCAAGCCCACGGCTATTCTCCCGCGGACGCGATGACTCGGGCGTATATGATTATGCAGAACGTGGTGCTGCAGCAAGCCACGATGCTGGCTTATGTTGACAACTTCTGGCTATTGGGCATACTGATTCTGTGCATGTTGCCGTTCGTGTTCCTGATGAAGAAGCCGCGTAAAGGCGGAGCGATTGCGGTGCACTAGAATTTGTCTTGTGCCCGCGAGACGCAGATTCCTCGCAGCGCTCGGCATGACAAGCAATCGGCTCAGGAATCACACGCGTCACTTGGGGGATACATAATCTTGTACCGAATCATTACAGTGGAACGGGAGTTCGGATGCGGCGGCGGCGAGATCGCCGCCAAGCTGGCCAGCCGTCTCGGTTGGAAAGTATGGGATCACGCGCTCACCGAAGAGATCGCCAAACTAGCGAATGTCGATTGCGCCGCCGTGGAACGTCAGGAAGAGAAAGTTGATGGAACGTTTCATCGTCTGGCGCAAATTTTCTGGCGTGGCAGCTACGAGCGATCCATCAGCCAGTCGCCGTCCGAATTTTTCGATGCCGATTGCATGGTGCAAATGGGCCGCCAAGTTATGGAGCGGGCGGCGGCAGAGGGACATTGCGTAATCGTGGGACGCGGGGCGCCTTACATCATGCGCGGGCACGCCGACGCCTTTCACGTGTTTCTTTACGCTCCGTACGAGGAGAAGTTGCGTCGTCTCCGCGACAGTGGCCGGATCGCGGGTGATCCGGAAGAGATGCTGAAGACGATCGACCGAGATCGTAGTCTGTTCGTCAAGAAGTACTTCCATGCAGATTGGCCGACTCGCTCGCTGTATCACCTGATGGTCAACACAGCGGTGGGCGATGAGGCGGTGATCTTGAATATTCTGCAACTTATGCGCACGCTGGAGAAGCGGCCAGTCGAGGCCATTACCAGCTTTCCAGAGCATGGCAAACTCGTTTAGTCTTTAGATCGGAAGTTCCCGCAAGCTTTCTGCTCAGGAGTTTGGTTCTGTCAATAGGAAAGTCAGAAGATGCCATCGCCGCGGCCAGCGCGAATGAATGTACCGTTGCGATAGTCGGTGGCGGCTTCGCCGGAGCGGCTCTTGCATTGCAACTGCTGCGTCAGCCGGACACCAACATTTCGGTGGATTTGTTTGAAAAAGGGCAGTTGCTGGGACGAGGCGTCGCCTATGGCACGGAGGACGATTGCCATCTGCTGAATGTTCCCTGCGGGAAGATGAGCGCTTTCGAGGACGATCCGACACATCTCTTACGCTGGGCTAAAGAGAATGTCGATCCCGCGGTCCAACCTGATCACTTCCTGCCGCGCAAAATCTACGGACAATATATCGAGTCGTTGTTGACCCATGCGCTTGCCGACCCGCAACGCTTTCGCTGGCGCAAAGGAGAAGAGGTTGTCTCGGTTGTACGAGATGGGGCCACGGCGGTCGTTCAAACCGCAAGCGGCAAGACGGTTCGGGCGCACAAAGTCGTTTTGGCGTTGGGAAACTTTCGTCCCAGCAACCCATTTCTACACGGTAAGGATAAGAACAGTCGCCGCTATATCCCATTTGCTTGGGATCGAAGCGCGCTGGACGATGCAGCAAAAGAGGACAGCGTCCTGCTGGTCGGCACAGGCCTGACGGCAGTGGACATTGCCATGTCCTTGCGGGCCCGCGGCATGACTGGGCAAATTCATTTGTTATCCCGCCGTGGATTGCTGCCACTATCGCACCGCGTACACAAAAAGTATGAAGGAGAATGGATCGATCGTCCGGCTACGGCTCGCGGCTGGCTGAAGCGACTGCGCGCAGCAGCGCTAACGACGGAGCCACAGGGAGATGATTGGCGCGGCGTGGTCGATTCGCTCCGTCCGATCACGCAGACGATTTGGCAGGAATTTTCGCTGGCGGAGAAGCGACGCTTCTTGCGGCACGTGCGCCCCTACTGGGACGTTCATCGCCATCGCATCGCCCCCCAGGTGGGCAGTGCAATTGAAAAGGAATTGAAAAGCGGTGGCATTAAAAACCATGCTGGTCGGATCATTGAATATCGTGAGGACGACCTCGGTGTGGACGTGAGCTATCGCAACCGTCGAAATGGAGAAGTGCGCACGTTAAGAGTGGGACGCGTCATCAATTGCACGGGGCCAGAGACCGATTGCCGGAAGCTCAATCATCCGCTGCTGGCGAATTTGTTGGCGCAGAAACTGGTGCGGCCCGATCCGCTATTTGTCGGACTGGATGTTTCCTCCGATGGCGCGCTGATCGAAGACTCCGGCAGGTCATCAGAGTTTTTATACGCAATCGGTCCGGCGCGGAAGAGCCTATTGTGGGAGAGTACGGCCGTGCCGGAAATTCGCGCGCAGGCCGCAGAATTTGCGGCGCTTGGTCGGCATTGGTTAATTAAATCGAAGCTCTGATGTAAATTGTGTTTATACGTTCGCTGCGTTTGGGGGCGGATCGCTGTGGTTAGAATCGACGCGCATCTAAGAAGCGGCTGCGGCAGAGGTGAGCGCGGCTGGGAGAACGGCAGTTTTGTTCGGCGCTTGTGCGGCTGCGGTCAGGGCCATTTCCGAGCGATTGATCACTTCTGTCACGATGTCCACGGGATCGTAAGGCTGACGAACCACAGCTTCGGCTAACCCGGCTGTGAAGCTAACAGGAGTTTTGTCTGCAATCTTTACGCCCGCCAGCAGGCGGCGCAACTTGTCGACCGCCATCATGGATTCTTTCTCGGCGGTTTCTCCTAAAACGATGGCGATCGTGGTGGTTGCATAGCGGAAGGCGAGATCGTTCTGTCGAATGTTGCCGGCGATGATTTGTCCGATCTGTTGCATGGCAGCTTCGACCGCCGCCTCGCCGCTATCTCTTACCAACGCAGCGCGATCCCCCGCGCCCATCAGCAGCAACGTAAGCGGTGTGCCTTGTTGGAGTGCACGGCGCGTTTCCGCCATAAGAAGGTCGAGATAGGACGAGCGTTTGAGCAGACCGGAGCGTTCATCGGTGACGGAAAGGTTCTTGACCAAGCGGCGGAGGCCAACATTATTGAGTGCAATAACGATTTGCTCGGCGATCGTCTTGAGCACCATCACGTCGCTCGCACCCCAGATGCGCGGCGTCTGTTGCGTGAGCATCAGCAGGCCGACGTGATCGGGGCCTTCCGTCAGCGGAATCGCAAGTAGGGAAGAGATCTGCAATTCTGCCAGCGCATCCTTGACAGAACTTAGTTCGCTCGCACTTTGGACCTCATTTAAGGTCAACGTCCCTTTTGCAACCGCTAGTTCGTGAACCGCGATGACAACGCGCGCCAACGCACTGCCCGAGCCAGGCGCGCATCCATCCCCCGCGTACTCCCTGATGGCGCTGGGGGCGAGGCCGGGCTTGCGCGTGGCGGCGACGCAGCGTCCGACGCGCCACAGTGCGCCAATTTCGTTCACTGAAGTAGAGAGCACGGCGTCGGCATTGTTCTGCTTGTAAAGCTTGCGCGTGATTTCAGCGACCCGAGTGAACTGGCTTACGTCCGGCTCGTTGTTGACGGGGGGCGCCGGCACGGGCGCGGCCGCGACTGAAACTTGGACAGGAGACGGTGTGCTCGCGGCGGGACCGTATTCCGGCATGACTCCAGCAGTATTGTAGAGAGCTCGCAGATCGGCGTTACGGTCTTCCTCGTGAGGAAATAGTTCCTGAATTCGCTGCAAGCGTTCCACGGCTTTGGCACGCATTCCGTACTGTACGAGAATTTCCGCCTGTAGCATCAGGTCTTGCAGCGTCCCGGAGCCAAGTGTGCGTTCCTCATTGCGCGTAGGAGCGACCGGAGCCATGCTGGTGAAACGTGAAGAAATGACCATGAAGCGGTTGTCGTCGATTTTTCCGCGGAGACTCTCAAGACGCTTTTGGTGACCTGGTTCGTAGGCGTCTACTTCAGCGGCTTTGTCGAGACAGTCGGCAGCCTTCATGAAATTTCCAATGCCGTAATGCAAGTCAAATAGTTTAAGCAAGGTTTGCGAATAATCGGTTTCACGGTTCGAGGAGTTGAACAGCTCACTCATGAACTCGAGTAAATCCGGTGTGGCGCGATGGCGTGCGACAATCTCCTGCATCATGGTGATGAAAGCGCGGCGATCACCTTTGCGGCGCTGGAACGCTTCCATTTTGCGGGCCAGCCGGATTGCATCGGCGTCTTGCACCGCGGTGAGATAGGCCTCAATGAGCTTGGCAATTTCCGGAGCCCGTGTCGGGTCTTCTTCGAATAGCGTCCAGAGCGCGGGCTCGGCTTCGCTTAGCCGATTGGCGCTTAACAGGGCCTTGGCATATGCGTCGCGAAATTCCGTTGACGCCTTACCGCCTTGGATAATCGGCTCAAGAATGAAAATCGCCGCGCCTACCTGCTGTTGCGCGATTAGGCTGCGGGCGTATTCGAGAGCGATATTCTCATCAGCGGGATTTTCCGCGTAAGCCTTCTCCAGCCATTGTGCGGCATCCGTGCGCGACTCCTGTGCCAGGCGTGCCAGCTTAAAGTAGGCATCCGCAGAAGCCCGATGATCGCCGGTAGCCGCGCAAAGCTCGGCTTTGCGCATGATGTTTTTCTGGCTGGGATCGAGACTAAGAACGAGCTGCAGGACGTCCAGCGCTTCAACCTTGCGTCCTTGATGAATCAGCTCTTCGAGCGCGTGGTCGTAGGTCTCTATCGCCAGCTTGCGATTCGTGGTTTCCAGTAACTGGGCAAAGCGAACCTTTTGCTCCCAGTTGGGATTGATGAAACGCGCGAGCTTTTTGTATGTGAGACTGGCGCGGGGAGCGTCGGCCGCTGTGATCTGGCGATCCAGCAGTTCACCCAACAGCCGCACCGCGTCCGGTGTGCGATTCAACGAGAGACTCAGGTCGGCCGCCATCTGCCGAACCGTGTCATTTTCCTTATTTATAGCCAATACCTGGAGATACAGCTCCAGGGCGTCAGCAGGCTTGCCCTTTTGCAATAGCTTTTCGGCCCGTTCGACGAATTTGGCGATTTCAACGCGATCGTTCATGTGGAATAAACAGTTAGGAAGCGGCTCACCCTCGATTCTATGGAGGGGTGCGCCGAGGACGGAAGCCGTAACGAGTGACTACGGTTACTTCGGTCATTGAAAGGCGCAGACGGCTACCCAGACCAAGAGCTCAGATTATGACATCGGGTTACTTGCGTAAGCGCGACGACGGGTTTTTCGGTGAAGTGTGAGACATGGTCGGATATGCTTTCGCCAAATCTCCGCCAAGCGGCGGATAAGAAAGGTTCGAACTTTGCCTCTTGTCGCGACAGTGCTTCACGGCGACGCACGCGGAACAGTGGGCCTGTTGGTGCTTTCCGCAATTGGCATTGTGCTCTTCGTCAGGGGATTCGGAATGCTGAAACGCAGGCGGCTAATCATGAATACCCCCGTGTCGAAGGTGCACAGCGCGGCGATCGGGTTAGTGGAGGTCAGCGGATTGGCAACCGCGCCGTACTCGTTTATCGCACCCGCCAGTGGCCTTCCGGCGTTCTATTCGATGACGACGGCGTGGCAGTATAAGCAGCAAGGCAAGAATAAAGAGTGGGTTATGGTCGCTCAGGAGAGTCTCTATGTGCCTTTTTTCTTAGATGACAACACCGGTAAAGTGCTTGTCGATCCGCGTGGGGCAGAGATGGATGTGCACCGTGATTTCCACGAAGAGTACAACTCTTTGTTGTCGGGCAATATTGGCGTTCCGGCGCGAGTCGAAGAATTTCTGGTGCGACACGGTGTCGATTGCAGTACGCACTTGAAGGTTGAGGAGTGCTGCATCAAGCCTAAGAACGCTTTATTTGTTTTGGGCACACTGGCCCAGAACCCTGGTGTGACGGTGACGGCAGGGCCGATGCGGATTGCTCCGCCTTTGGTCACTAAGACTTTGTTCGGGACCAACAGGTTCTCCTTTACAGCAAGTCTACGAATGGGAAATGCGGTAGCCGCGGACTCCTACGTGCCGAAAGCGGAGATGATCGTCGATCCAGTGCAAGCCCAGAAAGTTGCGCTGGCGCTAAGCAAGGCTGGGGTGACCAGTCCGGTGGCGTGGGCGGCGGCGGGCGTGACGATCTCCGGATTAGGTGCAAAGGGCGCTGCCGCGGTCGCACCGGCCCTTGATCCACATCAGTTTGAGGTGCATCCGCCGGTGGTTTTGATGAAAGGTCAGCATCAGCCTGAGTTTTTTATTTCATGGCGCAGTCAGCGTGATGTAGTGGCATCACTGGGGTGGAAGTGTGCGCTGATGATCTGGGGCGGTCCGGCCCTGACTTTGCTCAGTGTGTATTGGTTGGCAGCCTTGTGGGGATGGTTGTAGCAGTCGATTGGGAACGGGACACGGTTTTTTGCAATGCCGAAACATTGCACAAATTATCGCGGCTCTTGCCGTTGGAGAACACTAACATGAGCTTCATCATTCTGGTGGGATTTGTGCTCGCGACTTGTGGCGTCGTCGCTTATTTTGTAACCATTTATAACGGGCTGGTCGCCCTCCGCAACGATATCGAAAAGGCGTGGTCGAATATCGATATCATGCTCAAGCAGCGGCATGACGAGTTGTCTAAACTGCTCGATGTTTGCAAAGGCTATACCGATTTCGAGGCCGGCACCCTGTTCAAGATTACACAGGCTCGCAGCCAATACCAGCAGGCGGTGACGGTGGATCAAAAGGCTCAGGCGGATCAGGGCATGACTTCCGCGCTAAAAGGATTTTTCGCGGTGGCGGAAAATTATCCCGATCTGAAAGCCAATGCCCAGTTCGTAACCTTGCAGAAGCGCATCTCGGAATTAGAAAGTCAGATTGCCGACCGGCGCGAGTTCTACAATGACTCGGTCAACACGTTCAATGTGCGCATTCAACAGATGCCGGACGCGATTGTCGCGGGCTACATGGATCTGAAACCGCACGCGCTATTCCAGGTCGAAGCGGCGGACAAGACCGATGTTCCCATGAGCTTTGGGGCCGCGGCGCGGTGATCCCTACATAGTCAGGACGAGTTTGCCGAACATTCGGCTGCTCTCCAGGTATTCATGAGCTGCCCTAACTTCTTGGAGGGGAAACGTTCGATCTACGACCGGTTTCAATCTTCCTGCGAACACGTGGCCGAGGGCTTCGTGCAGATCGCCCATTGTCCCCATGTAGGACCCAAGAAATGCGAGCTGCCGTGAGAAAAAGAATCGCAAGTCAAATTTCGCCTCGAATCCTGTGGTTGCGCCGCAGGTGACAATCGTTCCGCCCGGTTTGAGCGACTTCATGCTTTCGTCCCATGTGGCAGTGCCGACATGTTCGACGACGATATCGACGCCTTCTTTATTCGTGATGCGTCGAACTTCCTGCGAAATCTTCTGCTTGTAGTGGTCAATGCCTTCGTCCGCGCCGAGAGCACGCGCTTTCGCCAGCTTGTGCTCATCTCCTGCGGTGGCGACAACGCGCGCCTGGAAGAGTTTGGCAATTTGGATGGCGGCGATGCCCACGCCCGATCCTGCGCCCAGCACCAGAACGGATTGTCCGGGGCGGACTTTCGCGAGTCCCACCAGCATGTGCCACGCCGTCACAAATACCAGCGGAACGCTGGCCGCCTGTACAAAGTCGAGAGTGTCTGGAATTGGAATCACACTCGCAAGCGGCACAGCAATGAGTTCGCAGTTGCCACCGTCCACGGCATTGCCTAACACGCTAAATTCGCGGCACTGGTTCTGAATTCCGGCAAGACACTTCGAGCAATGTCCGCAGAAGTGCATGGGAGCGACGATTACACGCTGCCCGACCTTCACATCCTTCACGTACTCGCCGACTGCCGCGACTTCTCCCGCGATGTCGCTGCCCAAAATGTGGGGAAGCTTCACGCCGGGGAGTCCCTTGCGGACCCATAGGTCGAGATGATTCAGAGCGCAAGCGCGCACGCGCACCAGTACCTGATCCTTACGCAACTCGGGATCGGGAACTTCTTCGTAGCGCAATTGCTCGGGCCCGCCGAATTCGTGGATGCGAACGGCCTTCATCTTTTTTCTCCCGGTTTACAAACTAGCATATCCAATCAAAAGCCCCACCCGTTCGCAAAGAACGCGACAAGGATGGGGCGCCCTCGTATGTTTGTTCGTCGCCTATCTGAGCGAAGCTAGGTCGATGACGAAGCGGTAGCGCACGTCGCTCTTCAGGACGCGCTCGTAGGCTTCGTTGACTTTTTGAATGGGTATGAGCTCGATGTCGCTCGCGATATTGTGTTTGCCGCAGAAGTCCAGCATTTCCTGGGTTTCTTTTATTCCGCCGATCGAGGAACCCGCAATGCTGCGGTTGCGAGCAATTAAAGGAAACCCTTGGATCGGGATCGCGTCATCGGGAACCCCCACAACAACCAAGCTGCCATCTACTCTTAATAAATTGACGTATTGATTCCAGTCCAGGGCGGCGGACACAGTGTTGATGATGAGGTCGAAGTAGCCTTGCAGTTTGGTAAACGTCTCGGGATCTGAGGTCGCATAGTAATGATCGGCGCCCAGACGCTTGCCGTCGGCCTGCTTGCTCAGCGATTGGCTGAGTACAGTGACTTCCGCGCCCATAGCATGGGCGAGTTTCACGCCCATGTGGCCAAGGCCGCCTAGCCCAACGATCGCGACCTTCTTTCCCGGGCCTGCTCCCCAATTGCGCAGCGGCGAATACAGCGTGATGCCGGCACAGAGCAGCGGCGCGGCGGCATCCAGCGGAAGGTTGTCCGGAATTCGGACCGCATACTTCTCGTCCACCACGATGCCTTGGGAGTAGCCGCCATAAGTTGGCTTTTCTTCGAAGTCGCGGGCGTTGTACGTCAACACAGTGCGGACGTTGCAGAACTGCTCAAGGTCGCGCTTGCAATATTCGCAGGTGCGGCAGGAATCGACGAAACAGCCGACGCCCACGTGGTCGCCGACTTTGTATTTGGAGACCTTGCTGCCGACAGCTTTCACGATGCCGGCGATTTCGTGACCGGGAACCATGGGGAAGATGGTTTCGGGCATGGCTGCGCTCCACTCCCCGCGGGCTTGATGAATGTCGGAGTGGCAGATGCCGCAGAACTTGATGTCGATGACAATATCGTGCTCGCGCGGGTCGCGACGGTCGATGGAAAACGGCGTTAACGGCGATTTTGCGGTTTGGGCTGCGTAGGCCTTTGTTTGGCTCATAATTATCTGATTAACTTGGCGGGGAAAAAGTCGCTAGGGATTCTCAACCGCTCCGAATCATCGGCTCGCGGAAGGAGCGGGCAACACTTGAATAATTCCCATCATGCCGCCGTCCAGATGCTGCTGGATGTGACAGTGGTAGGGAAACGTGCCGGCGATATTGGGATCGCGGAAGTCCATGCGCAGTTTAACGCTAGGATACCGGTCGAATGTCCCGTCCCAGTAAGGCACGTCGACGGTATCGAGCATAAGCTTTTCATCCACAGGAACGGAATCGCGTTCGAGTAACAGGAAATGGCTTTGGTGAATGTGAAAAACATGAGACTCTGTGGAGCGATTCTCCACCGTCCAATCTTCGACATCGCCTTGATGAACGACGATATCTGGCGATAGATTCGAAGGATCGAACGCCGAGGGTTTGTGGCCTTCTTCGGTGATGTAGTAGATCGTGGACGTTTGAGGATGGGCGTGATCAATAATCTTCTCTGAAAAATAGAGCCTGCGCTGGCGGACAGGCGCGGCCGCGGCGAGTGAGGCGGCCTTGCTATCCGCCGCAATGGTACGAGGTTCGCGCAAGGCAGGCGGCTCGAGGGCGGAGGCGGAAGACACGATTCTAGCCAGCGGTCGCGGAGGAGTATTGTCGTCATCTCTTAACGCAGCAGGCGCGGCGTCGGGTTTGTCTTCATCCTCTGGAGGGCTGGTTTCCGCTCCGGCGGTGATCAACTCGGCTTTCATTCCTTCGGGTGGCGTGGTGATGATAAATTCGGCGCGGCCTCCTGGCGGGATGGGAATTTCAGTTTTCCCGTTGATATTACTTAAGGCTTCTCCGTCCAATGCGACCAGACCAAGCTGCTGCCAGCTTCCATGACTGATGACCAATCCCGACTTTCCCCACTCTCCGTTAAATAAAACGCCGAGATTCACGTAGGTGTCGGCAGAGGCGTTGAGTACACGCCAGAGTTCACGCTGCCCGGGCTTCGCTGCGATGATAGGCACCGGATAGTTGGGGTAGGGAATGGGAATGAAATTTACTGACAGGTCTTTGGCCGGACGCCTGGGATCGTTGATCGTTGCATTGGGCATCGGCGATTCAAGTCCTTGATCACGGATGACGAGTACTCTTTCAGGCAGTCCCGCGACTTCAGGATTAGCATTCGCAATGCCTTCGATGATCAGCGCGCCCGATGCTCCGCCGAGAATTTGCTCTTCGCTATATCCATGGACGTGAGGATGGTACCAGTAGAGTCCCGGCGCCTGATCTTGAGGGATGCGGAAGCGGTAAGTGAATGTCTTAGACGCGGGAACGAAAGTATGCAGAGAATCGTCAGCATGGCACGATGGCGAGATGCTGAGGCCATGGAAGTGAAGGTTAGTAGCATCCACATTCATGGCCATCGCGGTGCAATCTGGTTTCCAAGCAGCGTCCTCGTGACCGAAATTTGATCGTAGCGTCAGTTTGTTTTTGAGTTTCAGTTCGAGAAGATCGCCGGGGTGAAGCCGCAGTGTCGGAGAGCGATCGCCGCGTTGATCGAGATAGCAGTACTGCATTTGGCCCTTGGCATCGAGCGAGTTGCGGAGAACGAGAGTGACCTTCAAGCGTCCGTGATGGCCGCGCAGTTCTTTGGGTGATTCGACTGACGATGTGGCTGCGGGTGGGCAAGATAACGGAAGCGCGCAACAGGGCAGCGTTAACGCGAGCGATAAGAGGGTAAGAACACGGAGTTTATCCAAAACAGCTTCCAGCCCTACGTGCGAGGGTACTTCTACTTTCGCATATTGCATGAGCCAATGGTCACTCAGAGTTGTCGATCTGCCAATCTCGAACCTCGATTCACGATTTCACTCTTTGCATATGCGTGTCTTTGAAGAATGTGGGATATTTGAGCCCATAGCCAAGCGCGCGGTCGAACGTGATATGGGCCATCCATATCAGCGCGAACGCAAGATAGCCCGACTTGTGCTGCGCATAAGCGAAGCCTGCCATGACTAACGGAAGCGTGGTCGTGTGAGTGAGGTTGTAGAGCTGGGCGCCAAATCGAACGTTGGCAAGATAACCGATCATGGCAAGGTCGGGCCAAAGGAACAAAAGAAAGAACCAGCCCCAATGGAACCCGGCAGCACGATATAGGTAGGTGGTCAGCGTCAATCCGGCTGCGCATTCGATAGATAGGAGGAGTCTTGGATTATCGAGCGTCATCGCTTTACGGGTACTCCCTAGGATTGTAAAAGATTGCACATCCGGGCGATGTTGGAGACGAAATACTCCGTGCGCAGAGCACGCGGCGCTGTTAGTTTGAAGGTGGAAGATTTTCGCGGACCCGTTGAACAGCCTGTGGGAGGCTGAGTTCGGTGACTGAAGGAGTTTCGTTTCCGCGACGTTTCATTTGTTTTCATTTCCCGGGGAGGTAGTTTGTTTCATGAAGTCGATAAAGGGATTCATCGTCCATGACTCATCGCACACGGCGCGCGCAACTGCCATCGGCGTCATAGCCTTCATTATGTTCGCAGCCCAGCTTCACGCACAAGGCAAGGCAACCGTCTTGCACGTATTCACCGGCGGCTCAGATGGCTCCTATCCGACCGCAAGCCTCACGGCGGACGCAGCCGGTAACCTATACGGAACCACTCAGAACGGCGGGACTTACGGAAACGGCACGGTCTTTGAGCTTTCGCCCAAGGCGGGCGGACAGTGGCAGTTCTCCGTGCTTCACGAGTTCACCGGCGGAGATGACGGAGGAAGTCCGCTAGGAAGCCTCGTATTCGACGTGGATGGCAATGCATATCTGACCGTTTCTTCCGGCGGAGTGCATGGATTGGGTGCTGTGATTGAGTTGAATCCACCTGAAGGCCGCGCGCCCGGCGCGTGGGAGGGGAAGTTGTTATACAGCTTTCAAGGTAGCAACGATGGATCGACGCCGTTTGGCAATGTTGTTTTCGATTCCGCTGGCAATTTGTACGGCACGACCTCGATCGGTGGCCACAGTCACATTAACTGTCTTCAAGGATGCGGAACCATTTATCGGCTGACCCAAACTGGCGGCGGGGCCTGGCGAGAGCAAGTCTTGCACCGTTTCCTGGATGCGTTCAACGAGGGAGCGTTGCCGCGCACCGGGTTGGTCTTTGACGCCAATGGAAATTTATATGGGACGACCTATCAGGGTGGCGATCCAGGGTGCGGAGCGAACGCCTGCGGGACGGTGTTTGAGTTCGGACTTGACGCCCAGGGCGAACCACACCTGCAAACTCTATTGGCTTTTAGTGGTCCTGATGGAGCCTTTCCACTAGCTGGCGTCACTCTGGACGGCAAAGGCAACCTGTATACGGCAGCTACTTTCGGCGGCTCTTACAACGAGGGAACGGTGATTTCCATGACCGACGCGACGGGTCCCTGGAAATTGGCGAGTCTCTACAGTTTCAATGGACTAGACGGTCTGCAACCCTCGGGCACACTGGCGCTCGACACTTCGGGCAATCTCTACGGCACGGGCTATGAGGGCGGAGCAAACGATTGGGGAGCGCTCTTTGAGCTCATGCCCGCTGGCGAAACCTGGACCGAGAATCTGCTCTTCAGCTTCGCGGTGTCAGGAGTCGGACTAGGGGCGAATCCACTGGACGGAGTTCTTTTGGATGGTGCGGGCAATCTCTACTTGACGACCAATCAGGGCGGAAACCTGAACTACTGTGAGCCCAATAGCGGGTGTGGAACCGTGGTCGAGTTCAGCGCGCAATAGCTTGATTGAGTAGTCGGTGACAGGTGCGGTTTGAACTTGATGACGGAACCTGTCAAACTTAGCGGCCGCCCTCGAAAATCACACCGTCGCCCGCCGTGCCGACACCATTTCCGCCGTAACTTGTGGTGCCAAACAAATGTCCCGCATCGTCGAAAGCCACTGCGTCCGGCTCGCCCCCGTCCGAGCCGCCGGTGAAGTCATACAAAATATCCTCGCCCGAAACCCGCTTGAGTTGGAAAATTAGTCCGTAGTAGTAGGATGTCCCGCCGGTCGAGGCGGCACCGTACAGATCGCCTGAGGGGCTGAATGCCAGGTTGGAGGGGGACGTTCCGTTGTTCCCACTGAAGCGCTTGATGATTGTTTCCCCCCAATTGCCCCCTTGCGTAGGGGAAAGCTCAAAGGCCGTTCCGCAGAAAATGGCTTCGCATCCCCCGTCCGCAGTCGTCCCGAAGAGGTTTCCCTCAGCGTCGAAAATCACTCCAGTATAAGGCCACTGTCCATCTTGGGGAGCTCCCTTAAAAGCGTATAGAATTTCTTCGGTCCACGCACCCTCGCCGTTGGAGACGAGCTCGAAAACTGTTCCGCAGCCGTCGAATCTGTTGATATAACAGTCGCCGCTCCCTCCATACCCTCCGCCGTTGGTCGTTCCATATAAGTTGCCTGCGCTGTCGAAGGTCAGTGGACCGCGCGGGCCTGACCCGTCGGGAGGCGCCCCAAAGGAATAGACGACGCTTTCTGCCCATCCCCGGGAACCATTAGGCGTCAGCTCGAAAACAGTTCCGGTGTCAGAACTGCCGCCCGAAAAGGTGGTCCCAAATAAATTGCCTAACGAATCGAACACCATCGTGCCAGGCACAGTGCCGTCGGACGAACCATCACCGAAACTATAAAGAGCGTTTTCGACCCAGCCACCACCGGCAGACTTGGTCAACTCAAATGCCATGCCCTGACCGTAATCGCCCCCAGCCGAGGTTGTACCGTAGACGTTACCTTCTGCGTCAAGAGCCAGGCTGCCGGTTGCATAAGTGGGCGGGGGGAATATGTAAAGCACCTGGTAGGTCCAGCTTCCGTCTTTTCCAGGTGACAATTCCCAGACCATTTCGCAGTAGTAAGGAAGACATCCGATGTCACCATCGCTGACCAGGCCTTTGCCAAAGAGGTTTCCGTGTGCATCAATTACGGGTTCTCCGAAGGGTTGTTGTCCGCTAACACCACCCTGGAACTGGTACAGAACCTTGCCGGATGCCGCGTGGGATGCAATCGGCAGGACCACAATCATTCCTGCAAATAAGAGAATCAAGACGCCATTCTTTGCGAACATTCTTTGCTCCGGATTCAGCAAGGGAATGCTGAGAAACGCCACCCAAGGGTATGGAGGGAAAGTAGCGAAGTCAAGCACAAAAACGGGCATCTCGCATTAATCGAACCGTGCTGCCATCGCCTCGTTCAGCCCGTTGAATACCGCGTCGTAGTGCCCTCCTTCCGCAGCGAAGCGCATGGGTCTCACGCGCTCCACGCAAATCTCGGTCAGCGAGGGCTGGGTAGTCAGAATCGTCATCACTTCTGCGATGTACTCCTTGAGCGGCATGGCGCGGGGATCGGTCGCACCGTCCATCAGGTCGGTGGCGACGTAGGGCGGGATGAGTTCGAGCACTTCTGTGGTTGAATCTTTGAGCTGGTAACGCAGCGATTGGGTATAGGAATGGATCGCGGCCTTGGTCGCACAGTAAGTCGGGGTCTGGGCCAGCGGGACGAAGGCCAAGCCCGACGACACGTTCATGATCACAGAGTAAGGCTGCTTTTGGAGATGGGGGAGCAGCGCCGCAGTCAGGCGGATGGGGCCAAGAAGATTCGTAGCGAGGATCGATTCGGCGTCGGCGAGATCGTCGGGTTGAGACATCAAGTTTTCCACGCGCATAATGCCCGCATTGTTAATGAGGACGTTAAAAGCCGGATATTGCTTGACCACTTGTTTCGCGAAAACACGAATGTTGTCGCGATCTTCGATGTTCAGCGCGATCGACTTCATGCCGGGATTTGCCGCGGTGACTTCGTCGAGCACTTGCTTGCGGCGGCCTGCGATGATGACTTGGTTGCCCAGAGCCAGGAAGGATTCTGCAAGACCCCGTCCGATGCCGGAACCGCCGCCAGTAATGAGGATTGTGTTGCCGGAAGTTTTCATAATCGTGTTTTGTTTGATTTGGCTTGGTCCCCTGCGGATACAAAAAAAGCCCCGCCCTGTCGCACAGAACGCGACAAGGACGGAGCACATGCGAGTGCGTTTAATTTCCCGCGACGGTTCTGGCTTTGACTTGTTCCGGAGCAGACACGGTGGCTGAATTTCCCAGCAGCCCAAACACGGTCACGTTGTTGGACGTGCCCACGTAGACTTTGCCGTGAGCGATCATGGGTGTGCCAAAATGGCTGGCCGTGCCGAAGGAATCACGGTTGTTGGTTGCCTGACTGGAGTTATAAAGCTCGGTTGCCAGGTTGCTCGCGGAATAGGCATGCAGCACGTCATTAGGATCGCTGTGCTGGATCGCCCAGACAATCCCGTTTTGCGCTCCGTTTGCCGAAACGCTTGGAGTCGTTCCAGGATAGGTAAATGATGCCGAACTCTTGCTCGTCGGAGAAGTCGAGAGCTTCGCGTTCGAGAACGTAAACTGCAACAGGTTATTGCCCACCGGTCCGTAATACACGCTGCCGTTGAAATAGGCGGGCATGGACCAGATGCCACCGCTGAGGGCGCCATCGATCTCCTGGTAAACGGCATCATCGTTGGCGGGATTGAATTTACCCATGTTATAGCCGTTCACGATGTAGATGTTGCCATCTTTACCGGCTCCAATTCCGAGGTAGTGATTCTTGCCGCTGGAATCTTTTTGCGCTGGAATCAGCATGGCTCCTCCGGAGCCGAGGTCTTCATCGGAATCCGACTCTTGCACGGTGTTGTACATGGTGAAATAGTCGGCCACGGCCAGAGTGTTGTTGGTTGTTGAAATTCGCACAAATGCGTTGCCGTAATCGCCGCTCTCAGGAAAACCTTTGCTGTTGAGCGTTGTGTCAAAGGTTCCGTTGGCGTCCAGCAAGAAGATGTTGTTATCGTAAGCAGCCATGCCCGCCCCGGCTTGCCAGATTGCTCCCTCGCTCCCATTAGGAGTGAGGTCGAGGACGCTGGTTTGGGTGAGAGTGCTTTCGCTGTACCCTATGACCCATCCGGTATAAGGGCGCGCATCGCAGTGCGATGTCCAGCCGGTGTAGATGACGTGGTTGAGCAGTAACAGCCCCTGGCGTTCCGCGTATTGCGCGGGATCGAAGATGACATAGCCGCCCTGGCTATTGTCGCCGCTTCCCGGATATTTGGCCTGAACCGTGGTCGGTCCACCGAACTCCTCCGCCCCAGTGGTGATATCGAGAGCATGGATCCGTTGAAAATATCCAGCGGAACTCTTACTCATCGCGACCACGTAAATTGTGCCGTTCGCGCCGCTCGATTGATCAATCACCGGCGTGGCGGTGATTCCGATTTGAGGGCTGATTTGCCCGCAGCCGTGATTGTCAGAGGGAGTTTCGCCGCTCTCCAGCGTCGTCACCTGCCAGAGTTGCGTGCCTGTATCTGCGTCGAGAGCATAGACACTATCGTTTTCAGTGACGATATAAAGCACATTGTGTTTGCTGCTCCCAATTGTGATGTTCGAAAGGTAAAGCGGCTCGGCATCAATAATGCCGTCCACCGGCACGGTGAACAGTTTGCCGAATGTGGCAGAGTTTACGTTGCTGGTGGTGAGAATCGTTTCGCTTTGATTCTCTCCCGTCCTTAGGGTGTTGTTGTGATAGGTGGTGACATCAGTGGCGAACGTGAACGTTGACGCGCTCACTACCAGAACGAGAATCGCTAGATTCTTAAGATCTGCCTTGAATTTCCTGCTCGGAACGATGCGGTGGGGGAGTTTCATCTTGTCCTCTTTCTTATGGTGTTTAGTCGGTCGAGCCGCAATCGATTTGGAGCCAGCGGGCCGCCCGGATGTCAGCGTTTCTGGGGAGGAATTTCGCGAACGAAATCCCAGTGCTGTTCAAAATACCACTAGTTCGGCGGAGTGCATCCACCCGCTAGGGCATGCGTCACGGATTCGTAAGGACAAGTTGAGGTTGGCTGAGCGACCCGACTTTTCTGGAATGCAGCACTGGACGTTAGTTTGGGGTACCCGGAGGAGCTGGGGAAATGGGTACGGGCTGCATGAGATGGAATTTCCGGTTGATTGCGGGCCAGTATTGGCGTGCCAAATTGCCGCCAAATTTCCAGGCCAGATCGGAGCCGTAACGAGTAATGGTCGCACCCGCAGTGCGATTGTTATCAGGATAGTAAACGTTCGCCAGACCTTCACTAGCCAGAGGGCCTACCAGTCCGGCATAGTTGACGACCCGGTCGCCAGAATCACTGCGGGTCAGGAATACCCTAGCGGCGGAATACTTCACCGATCGCACGAAGGAAAGGTGTCTACGTACATAAAAACGTGGGTCTTCGTGCAGAGCGGAAGCGATAATAAATGTGCCAAAAAAATTGTCCGATGCCGAACGAGCCAATTCGGCCCCGAGGCGGTCGCCAAAGGCTTCGCCGCCTTCGCCCCAGCCTGAGGGTCTGTCCACAGCTTGTCCCCAACCGGCACCGATGATCGCGATTCCGAAAGTGGATAGGGAAACGCTGTTGTCGACCGCCAGTTTGAACTTATCTCCAGCATTCAGTCGGTCGCCGTTCATCGCGATATCTGGAAAGACGTGTGACCTCTTCTGCATGAGGACAGCAAAGTCGACGCTGTTCTTGAGAGGCGAGCCTGCCTTAGCTGATTGTTCGGTGGCCGACGGCGCGTCCGGCGGCGTCTGCTGGGCTATGCTAATGCCGCAAAGGGAGACGAAGATTGTTGCCGCCAAGACGCCTTGCATTAAGCTCACAAGCAATTGGCCGTGCGCTGCCGTTCTATCCAAAGTCATAGAGAGGTCTTCCGGGTGAAGCCTGATTCTAACCGGAATCGGCTTTTGGATGCGGCTCGGTCGCGAGAGGTTTGTGCGAATGGCTGGCTATGACCTTTAGTGAGTATCAGATAGGGCCTGGCAACATGTGTGAAGGACTCGCCCTTGTCGCTCGCGGAACTTCCTCTTAGTTGCTTGCGTACCTGCCAGTGAACGTAATCCGGTCGCCGACGGCGCCCGACAAGGAGGATGACATGTTTGAAGACTTGACTGGTTTGGCAGCGGTCGTCGGGTTCTTTTCAATTCCGCTGGCGGGTTTGAGCTTCTATACCCTGTACCGCTTCCGCAAAATACGGAGCGAGGAGCGGATGGCGGCATTGGCGCGAGGCGTGAACGTGTCTATGGAGCCGGACCTTTCCGAAGTATCGCGGTCGCGGCGCTCGGGCATTCTCTTAGTTTCAGGAGCGATCGGCTACATGGCGACGTTTGCGTTGATTGCACGAGTCGCTCCCGACGCCTGGGTCGCGGCGAGCTTTGGAATCATTCCTCTGGCGGTTGGCGCAGGCTGCTTCGTCGACTCAGCCATGGTGCGGCGCGATATGGGTGGGGCGTAAGCCTCACCGCGTCGCCC
>Ga0302319_10004566_pt1 | contig 28321 bp, 24 predicted proteins | sample Bog_T0_2_FD_203319 | JGI IMG/M metagenome (GOLD analysis project Ga0302319, IMG submission 203319) | Peat permafrost microbial communities from Stordalen Mire near Abisko, Sweden - Bog_T0_2 | ecosystem: Environmental > Terrestrial > Soil > Wetlands > Peat | place: Sweden: Abisko, Stordalen Mire... | reverse complement strand
GCTGCCCTTGGTCACATACAGCGTGTTGTTATAGATCGCCTCGCCACGGAAGTTGTTGTCCTTGACAACCTTGTCGGCGGGATAGCCGTTCTGGGTGATGTTATACTGGCCGATCTGGGTGGAATTGTTCGGCTGGTTGGCAGTGCTGACATACGGCGCGTTGTTTCCGGGGGTCAGCGCCTCGACCCCCGTATTGCCCGCGTTGCCGTTTCCGACGGTGTAGTACTTGCCATTGTACAGAACCGCACCGCGGGGGTTGTTGCCGCTATAGGCGTTAAACGTGGTGGTGGAAACCGAGCCGTTGGCGCTGATCTGCGCCACCGCGCGATTGGCGATGCCGTTCGCGTTGCTGGAACTGACCCCGCTGGCCGCCGTGGTGCTGGCATTCGATACGTCGAGCGCGCCGACTGGGTTGCGGCCGTCCGCGACATTGTAGCCCGCGATCGTCAGGCTGCTGCCATCTTGCGACAGAAAGAGCGAGCCTTCCGACTTGGAGGAGAAGCTGGTCACAATCGCCGAGGTGGGAAGTTGCAGCGCCGGCCCGTCCTGTGTGTTGGTGGTCGGGTTGATCTGCACCAGGCTCAGCGGCGCGGTGATGCCGAAATTGCCATCGACGCTGGAGTTGGTGAACACCCCCAGGTTGGCATCGTTGGCGACGGCACTTCCGGTTGTGCCCGTTGCCGGGGTGCCAGCCACGATGATCGGCGAACCGACCGTCAGGGCGGCCGCCTCGCCGGTGTTCGGCACGAAGGTGCTTTCGCTGACCACGATGTCGGAAGGGTTGAAGTAGTACGCGTGGGCCGGCAGGGCGAAACTGCCCACCATGCCAGCCAGCAACGGCAGCATCTCTATCGTGCGAATTCGTCTCATTTTCCGGCGGGCCTTTGCAGATTTGGAATCTGCGAGCCCTAATCGGTTTCCGATTCGGCTGATTTGGCAAACCGGTTAACTTTCGGTTACGTAATATTGGCGCGCGCCTGCTGGCCTGCGCGGCGTGCCCGGATCTGCCGCCGCTGCCAGGCCCAACCCTGGCGCCGGCGAGCGCTAGGCGGCGACGCGCGGCTTGACGGCTTGCAGGCCGAAATGCTGGAGGCTCAGCGTCACCTGCCGCGCGGCGGCCGTGGCCAGCGCGTCCTGCTGGGCGGCCTGGGCGAACACCAGCGTCTCGCAGGCGTACATGATCTGCTGCAGCCAGGGTGGAGCGGGCGGCGGGCGCTGCAGCAGGAACCAGATCAGCACCGACAGCGGCACCGTGCCGCAGGTGTCGGTAAACAGAGCCTCGGCGGCGGCGCTCAATCCTTCGGACACCTGGCCGGTGACCCGCTGCGCGAGCTGGTACAGGGTAATGGCGCCATACAGGCCGACCTCGACGGTCCCTTGGCGCCAGGGATTGGGGGTGTTGTCGGCGTCGCGGTGCCACTCGGACACCATGGGCGCGCCGCCCGCAGGACCGTGGTGGGGACGGCCCGGCGGGCGGGTGCCGCACCACGGTCCGTCCTCGGCGACCGTTACGAGCGTCTGGAGATCCACAGCTTCCCTCCTGGGGTGCAAGCGTTGGACGTCCGAACCGGACGACCTACAATCGCGACCATACGGCGGCGGAATGATCCTTGGCTGTGAAGCATTTCATAGCGCAAACAGGTGGTGCGAGACCTTGTCATGACGGCGGGGGGCGCCGCGCAACCCACGCCCGCGGGGCTGCGGGCGAGACGCCACCGTCATGCGCGTGATCGCGATCGGCCGGCTGCGCGACGGTCCGGAGGCCGCGCTGTTCGCGCGCTATGCCGCCCGGCTCCGCCCGCCGCTTACGCTCACCGAGATCGCCGAGGCACGCGGCGCTCCCGCCGAGGTCAAGCGCCGCGAGGGCGCCGCCATCCTCGCCGCACTGACGGACAACGCGTTCGCGGTGGCGTTGGACCTTGGCGGCCGCGCGCCCGACAGTGCGGCGTTCGCCGTGCTGCTCGACCGCTGGCTGGGCATGGCGCGCCCGCTGTGCTTCCTGATCGGCGGCGCCGAGGGGCTGGACGGGCCGGTCATCGCTCGCGCCGACCATGTCCTGTCACTCGGCCCACTCACCTGGCCGCATTTCCTGGCGCGCGCGATGCTGGCCGAGCAACTCTACCGCGCCCGCTCGATCGCCGCCGGCCATCCGTATCATCGCGCTGGCCGTCCGTAGTGCATCGCTTGCGTGCATCCGGTATTGTGGCGCTTGCTGCCGCAGATCGATGCAGGCTCCGTCCGCGCGTTGGGGTCAGGGGGCGGCGGCCAGCACCTGATTGCCGTCCTGGAACTGGCCGAGCCGGGCACCTGCGGATCGAGCAGCGGGAGGCCTGGGTGCCGATCCAAATTCTCCCGCGCGCCGGCGGCGGCGGCGGTATATCGTGTAGATACAGCACCTGACCCCATATCGGCCCGATAGGAAAAGGGGGAGCACTCAATGCGTCGGATTGCCTGTGTGATCGGCTTCGTCAGTCTTGCGGGTGCGGGGGTCGCGTGCGCCGCTCTACCCGTCGGCCAGGTCGCGCCTGGTTTCACGGGGCCGGCGACGCTCGGGGGCAAGGAGTTCAGCTTTTCACTGTCCGAGGCGCTGAAGCAGGGCCCGGTGGTTCTGTACTTCTACCCCGCCGCCTTCACCAAGGGCTGCACCGAAGAGGCGCACGAGTTTGCCAGCGCGATCGACCGCTTCAAGGCGCTGGGCGCCTCCGTGGTCGGGGTCTCCGGCGACGACATCGCAACTCTCAACAAGTTCTCGGTCAGCGAGTGCCAGAGCAAGTTCCCGCTCATCGCCGACGCCGATCGCAAGATCATGAAGGCCTATGACTCGGTGCTTGTCCCGCTCACCGCCTATGCGAGCCGCACTTCCTACGTCATCACGCCGGACGATCGCGTACTGTACGCTTATACGGCGCTGAGCCCTGACCAGCATGTGACAAACACTTATAATGCGCTGGCCGCCTGGCGGGCCCAGCACCCATCGGATTGAAAGCTCGACACATAGGCAAGGGCTAACCCGACTCGCTGAACTCACGTCGTGCTGATGCGCTGCGTCGGGTGGGACGTGCTATCGGCCGCCGACGCTGCTTGCCTGGGCCAGCTCCCAGGTCGCGCCGATCTAGACAATGGTGGGGGTTGGCGCTGATCGCGTGACGCGCGTTTCGGCACTCCAGCCCAAAAGCCGCGAGCGAGGAGCCATCATGCCGAGGGTGCGGGCGATTAGCGATGGGGTGCTGGGCAGTGCGGAGCCGGTGGTTCGCAGGATCGAACCGACCGAGCTGCGGCGGGTGCTGGAAGCTGGCTGGGAGGATTTTCTCGCGATCCCGACGCAGCTCGTCTTCCTTTGCGTGCTGTATCCGTTGTTCGCCTTTATCCTGTGCCGCATCGCATTTGGTTACGAGATGCTGCCGCTGATCTACCCGCTGGTGGCGGGGTTCGCGCTGGTCGGGCCGTTCGCCGGTACCGGGCTGTACGAACTCAGCCGGCGGCGGGAGCGCGGCCTGCCGGTCTCCTGGCTGAACACCTTCGACGTGCTGCGTTCGCCCGCGCTGTTTTCCATCGTCGCACTTGGCGCGGTGTTGCTGGTGATCTTCGTGGCGTGGATCGCGTCGGCCAAGGCGATCGCGACGGCGACGATCGGCCCAGAGGCGCAGGCGAGCTTCGGCGCGCTGCTGCGGCTGGCCTTCACCACCGATGCCGGCTGGAAGATGATCATGCTCGGCAACGCGGTCGGCTTCCTGTTCGCGGCGGTCGCGCTGGCGATCAGCGTTGTCTCGTTTCCGCTCGCGTTGGACCGCGACGTCGGTCCGCTGGTGGCGATGCGCACGTCCGTTCGTGCCGTGATCGCCAATCCGGTGCCGATGGCGGCATGGGGGCTGATCGTCGCCGGCGCGCTGGTGATCGGCTGCCTGCCGGCGTTCATCGGCTTGGCCGTGGTGTTTCCCGTTCTGGGCCACGCGACCTGGCATTTGTACCGCGCGGTGGTGGTGTAACCAGGCGGGAAAGCGGGGCGCCGTCCGCCTGCCACAGTGAGGTCCTGACGCGCCGCATGGCGTGAAGGGCAGAATGAAAAGTGGCGCGCCCTGTACCTCTTGCGGTGCGGCGGGCGCCAGTAGCGGCTGCAAATCTTTGCCACGCGCTAATCGCCTCCTCGGCGCGGCGAGACGGCGCAGGCGCTGCTCCACAACTGCTTCGAGATGGCGAAATCCGATCCGACCCGCCGCGATGCGCGGCACGTCCAATCGACGAAAGCACGCGCGCAGATAGTGTGCGCAACGCTGGGTCGGAACGGGCAGAAGCGGGATAGTTTCAGCTTCCTGCGTCATTCTGGTGCTGTCATAGCGCACATCAGGAGAATAAATTATCACGTTGGATCGGCAGCAAAGATGGAACATCCTCCTGGATAGCGGAGGAAAGCGACAAACCTGCCTTTTTTGCCTTGCGTCGGCCGCCGCCGGGTGACAAAGCTCGGGCCGGTTCAAAACGGCCGCCGGCCTACGGCCCGCCGGCGCGCTCGGGAAGGGGCAAATAGCAACACATGAATGACGTAGTCTCACCTGCGACGTCGCTTGGCGACTCGGCAGCGCGGCAACTGGCGAACGCAACCAAGACAGTTCCGCAGCTCTCCACCATTACCCCCCGTTGGCTCATCCATTGCCTGCAGTGGGTGCCGGTCGAGGCGGGCATCTTCCGTCTGAACAAGGTGAAGGACGCCGGCGGCCTGACGGTGGACTGCTCCATGCAGGACGAGCGCGACCTGCCGGAGACATTCGCGGACTACGAGGAAAAGCCGCGCGAATACATGCTGAGTGCGGTGACGACGGTGGTGGATATTCACACCCGCATCTCCGACCTGTACAGCGTGCCGCACAACCAGATCGCCCAGCAGCTCCGCCTGACCATCGAGACAATCAAGGAGCGGCAAGAGCGCGAGCTCGTCACCAACAAAGAATATGGGCTGCTCAACAACGTCGCGACGACCCAGACGATTCAGACCCGCAAGGGGCCGCCGACGCCGGATGATCTGGACGAGCTGATCACCAAGGTCTGGAAAGAGCCCGGCTTCTTCCTCGCCCACCCCACCGCGATCGCCGCATTCGGGCGCGAGGCGACCCGCCGCGGCGTGCCGCCGCCCACCGTCACGATGTATGGCTCGCCGTTCCTGACCTGGCGCGGCATCCCGCTGGTGCCGTCCGACAAGGTGCCGGTGAAGAACGGCAAGACCAGCATCCTGCTGCTGCGCACCGGCGAAGCGCGTCAGGGCGTGGTCGGGCTGTTCCAGCCGAACCTGCCCAGCGAGCAGAGCATGGGCCTGTCGATCCGCTTCATGGGGATCAACCGCAAGGGCATCGCCTCCTACCTGGTGTCGCTGTATTGCTCACTGGCCGTGCTGACCGACGATGCGCTGGGCGTGCTCGAAGGCGTCGATGTGACGAAGTACCACACCTATGACCACAAGTATGCCTGATCCCGCATCGAGCGACCTGCCGGACGTGGCGCTGCTCGTCCGTATGGCGAACGAGATGTTCCGGGCGGTGCCGCAGAGCGGCATCCCCGGGGGAATGCCGGCCGGTACGACCCGGTCGCTCGGTGGCTTTGGCGCGGCACCACCCTCCGTGCCGCTGCCGGAGCCGCCGGCACAGCTCGTCGTTGCGCCGGCGGCGACGCAGGGCAGCGTCGGCAGACCGCTCGGCGGGTTGGGTGTGTCGCTGCCGTCCGTGCCGCTGGCGGAAGTACCGCCGGTGGACGTGTCGGTGCCCGCTGGGGTGCCGGGTGTCGCTGGCCCGTCATTCAGCGGGTTCAGCGTGCCGATTCCGTCGGCGACCCTGCCCGAGGTGCCGTCGCTGGTCGGCTCCCCGAGCAGCGCGAACGGCATCCCGACCGGATTCCCAGCGCCGCTGCCCGGGATGGCGTTCCCCGCCATCCCGCCATCCGCCCTGCCGCCGGTGGGCACGGTGCCTGGCGGGGGTCCCGCCGGGATACCAACCGGGACAGGCTCGCTTGGCGGGTTCGGGGCGGCGCTGCCCTCCGCTCCGCTTCCCGAGGCTCCGCCATCAAGCGCCGCCGTTCCCAGCGGTCCCGGCAGTTCACTTGGCGGCTATAGCGCGCCGCTGCCGCCGGCCTCACCGCCGCCGCTAGGGACCGCGTTTCCCGGGGGGGCGCCAAGCGGTGTGGCAACTGGCGTACCCGGCGGCGTCCCAGGGGGCATACCGACCGGCCCCAGCTCGTTCGGCGGGTTCGGGGCGCCGCTGCCCTCGACGCCGCTGCCCGATCTGTCGGCGTTCGGCACCGGTTTCCCGGGTGAGGCTGAGCTGCGTGCGCTGCTCGCCGGGACCGGGGCGACCACCTCGCCGCACGCCCTGCCGATCGACGCCTCGCCGTCCTACTATTTCCTGCAGGACGCGACGCCCACCGTGCCGGCCTCCGCGGCAGCCGCGTCGATCCCGTCCGACGGGTTCGACGTCAACCTGATCCGCCGGGATTTCCCGATCCTGTCCGAGCGCGTCAGCGGCCGGCCGCTTATCTGGCTGGATAATGCGGCGACCACCCAGAAGCCGCAGTCGGTGATCGACCGGCTGTCGTATTTCTACCAGCACGAGAACTCCAACATCCATCGCGCCGCGCACGAACTCGCGGCGCGCGCGACCGATGCGTACGAGAAGGCGCGCGACATCGTCCGCCGCTTCATCAACGCCAGCTCGGCGGGCGAGATCGTGTTCGTCCGTGGTACCACCGAGGCGATCAATCTGGTGGCCGCCACCTGGGGCCGGAAGTTTATCGGCAAGGGTGACGAGATCCTCATCACCTGGCTGGAACATCACGCCAACATCGTCCCCTGGAAGATGCTGTGCGAGCAGACCGGCGCGGTGCTGAAAGTGGCGCCGGTGGACGACAGCGGGCAGGTGATCCTGAACCAGTACGGCCAACTGCTGGGGCCGCGCACCAAGCTGGTGGCGTTCAGCCAGGTGTCGAACGCGCTCGGTACGGTCACGCCGGCCAAGGCGATGGTCGAGATGGCGCACGCGGTCGGCGCGCGGGTGCTGCTCGACGGCGCGCAATCTGTATCGCACATGCGGACCGACGTGCAGGCGCTGGACCCCGATTGGTTCGTGTTCTCGGGCCACAAGGTGTTCGGCCCCACTGGCATCGGCGCGTTGTATGGCAAGCCGGAGGTGCTGGCCGAGATGCCGCCCTACCAGGGTGGCGGCAACATGATCGCCGACGTGACGTTCGACCGCATCCTGTACCAGCCCCCGCCGGGTCTGTTCGAGGCCGGCACCGGCAATATCGCCGACGCGGTCGGGCTTGGCGCGGCGCTAGAGTATGTGGAGCGCATCGGCATCGAGGCGATCGGCCGCCACGAGCACGACCTGCTGGTGCATGGCACGCGGCTGTTGCGCGATATTCCGGGGCTGCGGCTGATCGGCACCGCCGCCGAAAAGGCCGGGGTGCTGTCCTTCGTGCTTGACAACGTTCCTACAGAGGCGGTGGGAAAGTCGCTAAATCGGGACGGAATCGCGGTTCGGGCGGGCCATCACTGCGCACAGCCGATCCTCCGCCGGTTCGGCGTGGAAACAACTGTGCGGCCGTCTCTTGCGCTGTATAATACCCATGCCGATCTAGATGCTCTGGCTGCGGCGGTGCGCCGAATCCAGGCGGGAGGCGCTCGGACCGACTGACTGGCTGCCGTGTAGGGGGAGGGGACGACGCAATGCTACGTTCGACGTTGGGCCACTTGTCGCTCGTCCCCCGCGCGGAACTTGAGGAGTTCACCGATTCGCTGTGGGCGCGGCTTCGTCAGGAGGCCGAGGAAGCCTACGCCCACGCGCCGATGTTGGCGCCGCTGTTCCTCGACTCGATCATCAACCAGCCATCGTTCGAGGCCGCAGTGTTCCACCGCGTCGCTGCGCGCCTCAAGAACGATGTCATCTCGCTGTCGCTGATCGTGCAGGCGTTCCACCGCGCGCAAGCGGTTGAGCCGGAGATCGGCGTTGCCCTGAAGGCCGATATCACCGCCGCGTTCGAGCGCGATCCGGCCTGCGAGCGGCTGATCGAGCCGTTCCTGTATTTCAAGGGCTTCCACGCCATCCAGGCGCACCGGCTGACTCACTGGCTGTGGCACAACCGGGAGCGGGACTTCGCCCTGTACCTGCAAAGCCGCTCGTCGGAGGTGTTCCAGACCGACATCCACCCGGCGGCGAAGATCGGCCGCGGCATTTTCCTGGACCACGCGACGGGCCTCGTGGTCGGTGCCACGGCGGTGATCGAGGACGATGTGTCCCTGCTGCAGAACGTCACTCTCGGCGGCACCGGCAAGGAAGCCGGCGACCGGCATCCCAAGGTGCGCCGCGGGGCGATGATCGGCGCCGGGGCGAAGGTTCTCGGCAATATCGAGGTCGGGGAATGCGCCCGCGTCGCCGCCGGCTCGGTGGTGCTGCGGCCGGTGCCGGCCCATGCGACGGTGGCCGGGGTGCCAGCGAAGGTGATCCGCACGGCAACCCCGGATGAGCCGGCCCGCGCCATGGACCAGATCCTGAGCGACCTGTCCTACGATTCATTCACCTGGACGATCTGACCCGATTGGCCGTTCAAGGCGTGGGTTAGCGGTTCCGTCCGATCGTCGTTCGGTGGCTTGGCGCGGCCATCGGGCCTGACCACCAGGGTCGGATTGTGTGCCCCATGGCCCGGTTGGTGGGCTTTGCCATAAGTGCGTAGCGCCAGCTCGGGATGACTCCCGTGGCGGCGATCCGCCAATCCCCGCATGCCGCGACGAGTGGTTCATGTAATCCCAGTGGCGGGGGCGAGGATGCCCGCCTTGGAATCGGACCAACGCCAGGACTCGATGGCTAGCGACCGGTTCGAATGTCGCGTTGCCCGATGGACTCCGTGCGACGGGGCTCCGCCGCGCATTATCGGGCTGGCGCCGTTGCCGCGCCGAACGTCCGGGTTGATGCGCGTGGACCATGCTTGTTCGTGACGCCAACCGCACCCGTGGCAGCTTCGGGACGCTGGCCGCCCAGCGGCGGTACGCCGCCTGAGACCACCTCGCGGGTTCTTTTCACCTTGCGTCGGAAGCTGCACGCCTGCATGTTGCACCGCACAATGCGCCAATGCGGGGGCTAGTGGATTGTAACTGAAGCTTTATCAAACTGACGCAGCCATTGCGTCAGCGGCAAGTCCACTCAAACCGCAACCGTCGGTGGAGAAAACGGCCGATCGGGGAGCACCACCTCCCCGGCCGACCTACCCCAAGAATGGAGCGCATATCCATGCCCAAGGCAACGTATTCTAGCACACCCGCGTGGGCGGTAGTAGATGACGAAAGCACGACGCCGGACGCCGTTCTGACCACACTGGCGCACGTGTTTACCACTGCGGTGCAACGCAGGATCGAAGACCAGGCCTCTGAGAACGGCAGCGTAACGTTCTGCGATACCGCAGACGTGCAGATGCGTGCGGCGGCCCAGATACCCGCGCAATCGCTGGCGGGCATGGCGGTAAAGGCCCGCATGCTGCGCACGGAATGGGAATCCGCCAGCTCTTTGTCCGACTTCCCGGTGGCCGAAACGCTCCTGGACAGCTTGCTGACCGACTTGGGGGCACCGCCAGCGCAAGCGCCGGCCGCCCGACCAGTGCGCAACGATTTGCCCGACTTCAGAGAGCCGAGGGTACGCGCCCTGGGCTGCAACTGGGGCAACCGGAACACCAGGGGCCGTTTCGGCTCGATGGCGCTGGACGTCCTGACCGAGCCGCAGCTTGCGGAGATGCGCCATCTCGTTGGGGTAAGATAATTGCCCGGCCGGAATTAGCGGCTTTCCCGCCAGCATTCGTGGCCGGTCTGCCGTACCGTCCTGGGCGATCTTTCGAGGCTTCCGCGACACCAACCGGCGCAGCGCCACAGAAAGCTCGGCTTCACACAGGCGAAACCGCCAAAGGATGCGCTCGCCGATTAACGTCGGCCGTCACCAATTCGTTTGGAACGGAGAGCTGCGTCAAGGCAGCTCTCCGTTTTCGGTTCAAACGGGGGAAAACCACGAAGCTGGTGTTGGAGTTCACGCCCTCATCGGTCGGCTGTGTGATCGCCGGCGGCAATTTCAGCTTCGGTTCGATCAGACGCAGCGGAGAATGCGCCATCAACCTGCCCACCAAGCGTCTGGTGGACGCCGTTGCAGGGATCGGAATTGCTCCGGCAGTTCATCGACAAACTCAAGAAATACGGGCTGACGGCCGTCAAGGCGCGGCAGTCGAGGCCGCAGCAGGGGAATGGTGGCGAATTTCCGATGCAGGGTGACTGACGATCGTCTTGTGGAAAAATACAACTTCTTCATCTTGGAAGTGGTAAGGACGCATGTCGCCCCTTCACCTAAACACCCGGAGACGTGACGGCATGTTCATGGTCGCGCGCAGCAGCAGCCGGCGATCGCAATTACGCCGATACCTCTGACCACCCGCGGAAACCCGGCGGCCAATCTTTACCGGGGGATTTTCCTCTGCGCTACGCGCGACGCGCTGACCCCGCGGGACAGTCGATGCAACTGGTCGGACACGCCCAGCATCACGACCGCTCAAGGAGGTGTTGTAGGTCTGCTCAGCGTTGCGCCGCTAGTTGGACGCAGGTGGCCATCTCCATGGCGCAGTCGTCCGGAATAATTTCGACCGGCCCGACACCGCGGGACTAGATTTTCGGCCGGCAAAAGGATTAGAACGCAGCTATCGAACTTAGATGGAACCCATGAACGACCAAGTCCTAAGCCTCGCGGCGCAGATCGTCTCGGCCCACGTAAAGAACAACGAGGTGCCGACCAATGAGCTGCCCGCTCTGATACAGTCGGTCTACGCGACGCTCACACAAGCCGGGGTGCAGACGCCCGAGCCGGAGAAGCAGGAACCGGCAGTGCCGATCAAGAAGTCGGTCTTCGCTGACCACATCGTTTGCCTGGAGGACGGCAAGAAGCTGAAGATGCTCAAGCGGCACCTGCACACCTCCTACGGCCTGACGCCTGAGCAGTATCGCGCCAAATGGAATTTGCCCGCCAGCTACCCGATGGTAGCGCCGTCCTACGCTGAGAAGCGCTCGATGCTCGCCAAGTCGTTGGGCCTCGGACGGAAGCCGGCAGCGCCGGACCCCGAGCCGACCCGCAAGCCCGTAGGCCGGCCGCGGAAAGTCGCCACATAGCCGCAGGCGGGAGCGCGGGAGCGCGCCCCGCTGAGGGGCGCGTAGCCAACCCAATACAGGCGCTTGTGTGGTCTGTGGCCCGGTCTCGCCGGCCCGCCCTGGGCGGATCGGTCATCTCGCGCACGGGCACAGCACACCAGCCGGCATAGGTCAGGGAGACCGCCGGCAAAAGGCTTCCATCGCCACGATCTCGCGCCGCTCCCCAGCCAGGTCCGCAGCCAAGCGATCGTAAAGCCGGGCCATACCGGTGAACATCTGTGCTGCTGCAGGGTCCTCGCCCACGAAGCCGGCGATCTCCTCCATCTCGGCGACCCAGCGATAGGCCTTGGACGGCATCCCCGGCACCTGGCGCGTCAGCCAGGCAAGCAGCGCCGGCTGGCTCGCCGCCATTTCGCGCTTGAGGTCCTCGGATGTACCGGCATGGGTCGCCGCCAGCATCATCGCTGCGCCCAGTGCCGTGAAGCCCTTGGTGATGCCGGCGTACGACATCTTCAGCGCCGACGCTGCGCCGACCGGCCCAGGCAGAATTGGCATGTGCAGACCATGTTGCGCCAGCACCGCGACCTGCAGCGCCGCCGAACCGGCGAGATAGATGCGGCAATCGTTGGCCTCCGGCCTGGGCGGCGGCCCGATGATGCCGCCGTCGACAAACGGCGTGCCGGTTTGTTCGACCACGCTGGCGATTTGCAGGAGCGTCGCGGGGTTGACCGCGTTGCAGTCGACATAGATCGGCTTCCTGGGCGCCGCTTGCAGAGCCGGGGCTAACCGCTCCGCCAGGCGCAGCGCCTCGCCAGGCGGCACGATCGACAGGATAATGTCGCAGCCGGCGATCTCCTGGTCCGTGGCGTCGGCCATGCCAGCGGCCTCGGCGCGCTTCCTCGTCGGCACGCTTCGGCCGGCGAGCGATGTTCGCACCGCAATTCCGTTCGCGGCCAGGCGGCCTGCCACGCCGCTCCCCATCATCCCGGCCGCGATCACGGCGACAGACGGCGTCATGGCATCACTCCTCGGCGTCTTCCTGTTGAGCCGTTACTGGCTGCGCAATCTCGACAACGGCTTGGCGCTGTGCGGCTGCCTTCAAACGACTCCCGCTTCCTCCTCGAACACCTTCCGCGCTATCTGAAGTGAAGTCATGGCGGGCGGCCAGCCTGAGTAGAAGGCCAAGTGCGTGATTGCGGCGACGATCTCATCCTTGGTCACACCATTCTCCAGCGCCTTCTTCAAGTGAAACGGCAGCTCATGGGTGCGGTACAGAGATATAAGGCTGCTAATCGTCACCAGGCTTCGGTCGCGCGGCGAGAGCGCCGGATTGACCCAGACATCCCCGAACAAGACCTTGTCGGTGATCTCCGCCAGATGAGGCGCGATGTCGCCGAATGATTTACGCGCGTTTGTGGGCTCTTCGGCCATGTGTTCCTCCAGAACGCGGCGGCCGCCGGACTGCAAGCAGTATCGGGGAAAACGGCGATTGGCGACCTTGTTCAGTGCGCGACAAAGCCGCCGCTTATCCTCAAGGCCGGACCGAGACCGGTTGTCCGTGCTACTCCAGCGTCCATGGAGACCAAACCCCCGATCCCGCTTGCCGTCCTCGTCGGCATCCAGACGCCGGACGTTGCTGATGTCGCCCACGAAGCCAGCCTCGAGGAGCTGGGGCGACTGGTGAAGACGCTGGGCTATCAGGTGGTCGGCACGCTGTCGCAAAAGCGCGAAGGCATCGGCACCGGGTCGCTGCTGGGCAGCGGAAAGCTGGCGGAGCTGGCGGCGCTTACCGGCGGCACCGGCGTGGTCGGCTCGATGGCGCGGACCTCGAAATCGAAGGCCCGGCAGCGATTCGAAGGCGCCGGCGAGACTGCTGACCCCGCCGAGCCTGACCCGGACGCCCCCCGCAAGCCCGAGTTCGTCATCGTCGACCACGAGCTCTCGCCCAGCCAGATCCGTAACCTCGAGCGCGCCACCGGCACCCAGGTGCTGGATCGGACCGGCGTCATCGTCGAGATCTTCCATCGCCACGCCAACACCCGGGAGGCGAAGCTGCAGGTGGAGATGGCGCGCCTGAAATATGTGGCCCCGCGTATGCGGGAGTCCTCGGCCGGCAGCGGGCGGCAACAGGGCCGGGGTGCCGGCGAGAGCGCCCTGGCCCTCGATCGCCGCAAGATCCGCGACCGGCTCTCGGAGCTGAAGGACCAGCTGGAAGCGGTTCAGCGCGACAGTGACCAGCGCCGCTCCGCCCGCCGCGACCAGCTGCGGGTGGCGCTGGTCGGCTACACCAATGCGGGAAAGTCCTCCTTGATGCGGGCCCTCACCGGCAGCCAGGTGCTGGTGGAGGACAAGCTGTTCGCCACCCTCGATACGACCGTCCGCATCCTGCAGCCGGAGACCCGGCCCCGTGTGCTCATCTCCGACACAGTGGGGTTCATTAAGCAACTGCCCCACGACCTGGTGGCCTCGTTCCGCTCCACCCTGGCGGAGGCGCTGGAGGCCTCCCTGCTGCTGTTCGTGGTCGACGCGTCGGACCCGACCTATGAGGCGCAGTTGGAAGTGAGCCGTAGCGTGCTGCGTGAGATCGGGGCCGACGTGGTGCCGTCCCGCCTGGTGCTGAACAAGCTGGACCGGGTGGACGCTGCCGGACACGCCGCCCTGATGGACAAGCATCCGGACGCGATCCTGCTCTCCGCCCATGCGCCCGAGGATGTAAGCGCCCTGCGGGACACGATCATCGCGTTTTTCGAGGCGGCGATGGTGGAGGATGTGTTGGTACTTCCCTACGCGAAACAGGCGCTGATCGGCGAGGTGTATGAAAGCGCGCGGGTCTTGTCCGAGGAGCACGACGAGACTGGTCGGGTGCTGCGGGTGCGCGGACTGCCCGGCGCCATCACGCGGCTACGGCGGAGTCTTGCCGCGCATTGAGTCCGGGTAGCGCACCAGCTGCCGTTCAGACGGCCGGCAACGTTGCCGGGCAGCCGCGGGCGCCCCCCCGGGTTGCCCCCGGGGGCCGACGGAACGCCCTCAGTCGTTTGCGCTCCGCAGGGCCGTGCAGACGGCGGCGGTGACCTGCTGCGTGTTGGCGTTGCCGCCAAGATCCGGCGTGTGCAGGGCGGGATCGGCAGTGACCCGCTCGACCGCTTTCATCAACCGCACGGCGGCGGCATGCTCGCCGAGGTGGTCCAGCATCATCGAGGCCGACCAGAAGGTGCCGACTGGGTTGGCGATGCCCTTGCCGGTGATGTCAAAGGCTGAGCCGTGGATGGGCTCGAACATCGACGGCGTCTTGCGCTCGGGGTTGAGGTTCGCGGTCGGCGCAATGCCGAGCGAACCCGCCAGCGCCGCGGCGAGGTCGGACAGGATGTCGGCGTGCAGGTTGGTCGCGACGATGGTGTCGAGCGTCTGCGGCTTCATCGTCATGCGCACGGTCATCGCGTCCACCAGCATTTTGTCCCAGGTTACGTCAGGGAACTCCTGTGCAACCTCGGCGGCGATCTCGTCCCACATGACCATGGCGTGGCGCTGGGCGTTCGACTTGGTCACCACGGTCAACAGCTTGCGCGGACGCGATCGGGCGAGCCTGAAGGCGAAGCGGAAGATCCGCTGGGTGCCGCTGCGCGTCATGATGGAAACGTCGGTGGCGACCTCCTCCGGCAAGCCCCGATGGACGCGGCCGCCGACGCCGGAATACTCGCCCTCCGAGTTTTCACGGACGATCACCCAATCAAGCTCCGGGCCCGAGACATTGCGCAGCGGGCTGGTGATGCCGGGCAGGACGCGGGTGGGGCGAACATTGGCGTATTGGTCGAGCGGCTGGCAGATCGCCAGGCGCAGGCCCCACAGGGTGACGTGGTCGGGAATGTCAGGGGCCCCGACGGCGCCGAACAGGATCGCGTCGAAGCCGCGCAATTGGTCGGCGCCGTCCTCGGGCATCATAACGCCGTGCTTCCTGTAGTAGTCCGATCCCCAGTCGAAGGGCTCGACGTCAATCGCGAAACCGCCATCGCGCTCGGCGCAGGCCTTCAGTACTTGAAGGCCAGCGTTGACGACTTCCGGGCCGATGCCGTCGCCGCCGATGGCCGCGATGCGATGCGTGCGCATGGTGTTTCCTCCTGTTGAGGCCTGCCGGCCGAGCGCGGGCCGCCTCATTTGGCAGGGCAGCCGCAGAGGGCGCGGCTGCCCTGCGGCCGAAGAAGCCGCCAAGGTTGCCGATCGAATTACGGGGCGGCGTCACTCATGTCGGCTGTCGCAATTCAGGCTGCGAGGCACAGAATTTCTGCGAATCGATCTAACAACGACACGTCAGTCGGTGGGCGCTTATCCCCGACCGCCGCCGGCATCCCCGTCGGTGGCGGAGTCTGGCCCGGGCCGGCGGACGGCTCTCACCGTTCCGCTGCTCCCGCCACCGCAAAAAAGCCGATCGCCGCCATCGGACTCCAGCCCCGTCACGATCAAGCCCGAAGGCATGTCGATGATCACCAGCACCTCTCCGCTTCCGGGATCAACGCGCCTGACGTCACTTTCATCGGTTTCCCATGTGCCATGCCAGAGTTCGCCGTCGACCCAGGTGACGCCGGTCACGAACCGGGTGGTCTCGATGGTGCGAAGGATCGTCCCTGTCTGGGGATCGATCTGATGGATCTTGCGGTCTCGATACTGCCCGACCCACAGCGTCCCTTCGGCCCACGCGAGCCCTGACGCGCCGCCGCCAGGCGCCGGAATGGTGGCCAGCACCTCTCCGGTCGCGGGATCAATTTTCTGTATGCGCTCCTCGGCGATCTGAAACAGATGCTGACCGTCGAAGGCCGTCCCTGCATGCGCCGCGACCTCGATCGAGCGCTCCAGCTTCCCGCTCCCTGGATCGATGGCGTTCAGCCTGTCTCCGGAGGCGAACCAGACGTGCCGACCGTCAAAGGTGACACCGTGCACCGCATCGACATCGGGGAACGGTCCATACTCACGGAGGATTTCGCCGATGGATCGAAGCATGCAATCACCCTAGCGACCCGGGAAAGAGGCGGGGAGTAACAAGGGCGTCGTGAACGCCGGCACGGCTGCGGCCGTCCAGCGCCGCGCCCGCCCTCGGCCAACCGAACGCGCCTTGCCTGAAGCGGCAAGTGCGTCGAGCGCCCGCTGTACGGTGCGCTGGCTGGCGCCAAGCGCAAGCGCCAGAGCCGAACTCGACCATGACTCCCCATCGCTCAGCAGCGCGAGCACCCCGGCATGTCGTTCTTCCTGCGGCTGCGCCAGCACGACGATCTCAGGGGCATGGCGTGGCGTCAGGGCGAACCCTCGCTTTGTTGCCCGCACGCCGGCCAGCGGCCGCAGCACCCTGCGAAGCCGCCCCGCCTCGACCCGCAATCGCGCGCGATGGGATTCGTCCGCCAGCTTGCCTCCGAACGCCAGAGCCACGAGCCTGTCCCTCGGCACGTCAGCTGGCCAGGCCTCGCCGAGGGCGCGTGCGAGCGCGTACAGCACCGGGCGCCTGGCGAGCGAGACCGCCGCGTGCGCGTCACGCACGACGTGGCGGCAAGCGTCGATGACGAGCGTTTTGGACTCCATCAGCACTTCGACTTCATCGAGCCGGAGCGGTCGCTCGGCGCCAGTCGCGATCAGCCGCGCCACGGGCGTGTTCAGCGCCCGGACAGCGCTTTCGACCTCCGCGGCCAGCGCGGCGATACCGGCGTGGCGCGCCGCATGCTCGGCCCGTACCAGCGCGGCTCGCGCCGTCCTGGCCCGGCGGCGCCGGGTCGCGATCCCCGCAACCATAAGTTCGTGGGCCGTCCTCAACGCCGGGGGGCAGGGTAACGGATCGAGCGCCGCGAGGGTGGTCTCCGCCTCGTCGAGGCGGCCGATCAGAAGGAGTCGCCTGACCTGGAGGTATCGCGCATGCGTGGCGTTGACCCGATCGCCGTACGCTTCGAGCGTCGTCCGCGCGGCATCGAGCGCCCTCGCGGGCCAGGCAAGATCGCGTGAGGCCAGCGCGATCTCTGCCTCGGCGGTGACGCACCGCGCACGCGCCACGGCTTCCCTGGGCCCGAAGGCGCGCGCTGCGCGTCGCACGAGAATCTTCGCCCGAACAAAGTCCCCCAGCTGCGCCATCGCAATGCCTCGGAGCGCGAGCGCGGGCGCGTCTTCCCGCAGTGCGACACGGTTCAGCGCGCCGAGCGGGTCCCCTGCCGCAAGCGCACGCCCCGCAGCCGCGATCAGCGGGTCCATCGTAATCCCGCCATACTTGTCACTCCCACCGGCGATGACCCTCGCGTCAAGCTGGCCTCGTCAAAGTCGGAGGTTGCAATGCCCATGACGACGTCACTTGAGAACGACCGCCAAGGCGGACAACCCGCCATGCGCTCGCCGCCGATCGTCTCGCCGCGGGACTGGGAGACTGCGCGCCAGCAAATGCTCTTGAAGGAAAAGGCCCTGACCCGCGCCCGCGACGCGCTGGCCGCCGAGCGTCGGCGGATGCCGTGGATGGCCGTCGAGAAGCGGTACGAATTCGACGGGGCCAAGGGCAAGGCGAGCCTGCTGGACCTGTTCGAGGGCCGCCGGCAGCTGATCGTCTATCGCGCCTTCTTCGAACCCGGGGTGTTCGGCTGGCCGGAACACGCCTGCCGCGGTTGCTCCCTTGGAGCCGACCAGGTTGCTCATCTCGCCCATCTGAACGCCCGCGACACCACGCTCGCCTACGCCTCGCGCGCGCCGCAGGCGGACATCGCGCGCCTGAAAGCGCGGATGGGCTGGGAGATGCCCTGGTACACCATCACCGACAGCTTCGACGCCGACTTCGGCGTGGATGAGTGGCACGGCCACAACGTGTTCTTCCGCGACGGCGAGCGCGTGTTTCGCACCTACTTCATCAACAACCGCGGCGACGAGGCCATGGGGTCCACATGGAGCTACCTCGACATCACGCCGCTTGGCCGTCAGGAGCTTTGGGAGGATTCGCCGGAGGGCTACCCCCAGACACCGCCTTATAAATGGTGGAACTGGCACGACAACTACGCCGCGGAAACCGCTCCCGACCCGAAATGGGTCTCGGTGTCGGACGTCGGAGAGGCCGCGTTCCGGAACCCCGATACAGGCGCCAACGGATGACCCAGGCCCATCCCATCAATGTGACCTGCTGTGGTGCGAGCTATGATGACGAAGGCGCTGCCGCCCCACTCGGCGTTGGGGAATGGCTATACCTCGCGGCGACGCCGGCCTTCGCAATCATGGCCCTGCTGGCGGGCCCGCTCGGCGCAAGCCCGGAAATGCTTTGCTTCACCGGGCATGAGACCGCGCTGGGGGGAATGGTCCCGATGTACCTGCTGATGAGTCTGTTCCATTCACGGCCTTGGCTGAACCTGTTCTGCGGCCGGCGACGCGCCGCGGGAAGTGCCGAACGCGTCGTTCAAATGCGCGGCACGGTCCCATCGAAGAAGAATGACGCTATACCCGGCAAGCTTCGCGCCGTCCGCATCCCAGCCGATGTCGGCCAACGCACCTCCGGCGAGACGATCAGAACGCTGATGATTATCGATCCAGACGGAAACCATATCGCCTTCGCCGAAGCCCTGAATCCCTGATTGCGATGCGGCTCGTGACACCGCCTGGCGGCAATGGTTACGCCAAATGCCGTCATCGCTTAGCCATCGCTTAGCGCGCTGCGTGTGCTCGGAAGGTGATCACACGATCGTGCCGAACAAGGCACCGACGCCAGCGGTGATCGCCATCGCCATCGCGCCCCAAAGCGTGACGCGGCCTGCCCCCAGCGTCACGTCCGCACCGCCCGCGCGCGCCGCCAGCGCTCCCAGGAACATCAGGAATACGAGGGAAGTAACAGCGACCGCGACCGGAAGCGTCGCCGCCGGCGCCAGCGCGGAAACCAACAGGGGCATGCTTGCTCCCACGGCGAAGCTGGCAGCGGATGCAGACGCCGCCTGGATCGGCCGGGCTCGCAGCGTTTCCGAGAGTCCGAGTTCGTCGCGCGCATGGGCGCCAAGGGCATCATGCGCCATGAGCTGGTCGGCGACCTGCTTCGCCAGCGAAGGGTCCAGGCCGCGCCCGACGTAGATCGCGGTCAGCTCCGCGTGCTCGCCCCTGTCATCGGCTCGGAGTTCGCCGCGCTCCAGCTCCAGGTCCGCCGCTTCCGTGTCTGCCTGCGAGTGGACGGACACGAACTCGCCCGCGGCCATCGACATGGCGCCCGCGACCAGGCCGGCGATACCCGCAACCAGGACATTGCTGCGGCTGCCGTGTGCGGCTGCAACCCCCAGCACAAGACTCGCCGTCGAGAGAATGCCGTCGTTCGCCCCCAGCACCGCCGCGCGCAGCCATCCGCTGTGTCCCGTGCGGTGGCGTTCCACAATCCGCAACAGCATTCCTGAGCTCCCAGATCGTTGGCGCCGTCAGCGCCGCGCGATTGCGCGGTAAAAGAAGACCTTGGCGATCTCGACCAGCCCGAGATACGCCAGCGTCGCGCCGATCAGAAAGACAAAGAACAGCGGCGGTGGCGGCACAAACCCGAACCACCGGCCCCACGGCAGCAGCGGAAGCAAAATGGCGACGGCGACCGCCCCCAGGTTCATGCCGACCAGGAAACCGCATGGCCTGCTCCGGTAAAACCGCCGGCGCGTTCGGATGCAAAAGACCACCAGTGTCTGGGTCGTCATCGACTCGATGAACCAGCCGGTCTGGAACAGCGCCTCGCCCGCGCCAAACAGGGTCAGCATGGCGTAGAACGTGAGAAAATCGAAGATCGAGCTGACCGGGCCAAATACCAGCATGAAGCGCTCCACCAGCCTGATGTCCCACTTCACCGGTCCGACGACGGCCTCCGGATCGACGCGATCGAATGGGATTGCGATCTCGGACACGTTGTAGATCAGGTTGTTGAGCAGGATCTGGATCGGCAGCATCGGCAGGAACGGCAGGATCAGCGCGGCGCCGGCCATGCTGAACATGTTGCCGAAATTGGAGCTTGCGCCCATCAGCACGTATTTCGACACGTTCTGGACCGTACTGCGTCCGGCGACGACGGCTTCGCGGACGACTGACAGATCGTGCTCCAGCAGAATCAAATCCGCGGCGGCACGCGCAACGTCGGCGGCGCCATCGACCGATATCCCGACATCGGCCGCATGCAGCGCGGGCGCGTCGTTGATGCCGTCGCCGAGAAAGCCGACGACATGGCCGAGCCGCTTCAGCGCCAGCAGGATTCGGTGCTTCTGCTGCGGATTGACCCGGCAGAACAGGTTGACCCGGGGCAACTGCCCGATCAGCGCCTCTTCCGTGAGGTTCTCCAAAGCGTCGCCGGTCAGGACGCCCGTCACCGGTACGCCGATCTCGGAGAAGACATGGCGGCTCACGAGCTCGTTGTCGCCGGTCAGCACCTTCACCGCGACACCGGCTTCCGCCATCGCGCGGATCGTTTCCCCCGCGCTGGCTTTCGGCGGGTCGAGGAAGACCGCAAACCCGGCGAAGGCAAGGTCGGCCTCGTCGACGATCGCGGCGGTCTGGTGGCTGGCATCGACCAATCGGGTGGCAATGCCGAGCGCACGGAACCCTTGCGCACCGAGCGCTTCCAGGGTGGCCTCGAAGGTCCGGCGCGTCTCCGCGTCGAGCGGCTTTTCCGCGCCATCGGCGCACTCGTAGCGTCCGGACAGCCGCAGCAGGTCCTCCGGCGAGCCCTTGACGATCAGCCGATGCTTGCCGTCGTGTTCGACCAGGACCGAGACACGCCGCCGCTCGAAATCGAACGGCACCTCGTCGATCTTGCGCCATCCGGTCATGTCGAATCTACGGTCGGCGAGGATCGCCTGGTCGAGCGGGCTTTTCATGCCGCTCTCGAACTGGCTGTTGATATAGGCATAGGCAAAAGCAGGCTCGCTTTCGACGCCGCGCCCGTCGACCGCGCGCATGAGCTTGATGGTGGCTTCGGTCAACGTGCCGGTCTTGTCGGTGCACAGCACGTTCATGGCGCCGAGATCGTGGATCGCGGACAGGCGCTTCACGATCACCTTCCGCTTGGCCATCTGCATCGCCGACCGTGCGAGCGTGACGGTGACAATCATCGGCAGCAGCTCGGGGGTCAGCCCGACCGCGAGCGCCACCGCGAACATCAGCGATTCAAGCATCGGCCGATGGAAGAAGATATTCACGACCAGGACGAACAGCACCATCAGCACGGTGAACCGCATGATCAGCATGCTGAACCGGTGAATGCCGACCGCGAAGGCCGTCGCCGGCGGCTTCTCCGCCAGGCTCGTCGCCAGATGGCCGAGCGCCGTCCGGCTGCCGGTCCGGCAAATCACAACGGTGGCGGTGCCGCTGATCACGGAGGTGCCGGCGAAGACGGCGTTCGACGCGCCGGCGGGATTTTCAGCCCCGGACGCGGCGTCGCTGGCCAGCTTCTCGGCAGGATAGGGCTCGCCCGTCAGGAGGGCCTGGTTGACGTAGAGATCGCGGCTTTCCAGCAGCCGCGAGTCCGCCGGAACCAGATCGCCCGCGATCAGCTCGACGATGTCGCCGGGCACCAGTTGATCGATCGGCACCGATAGGCTTGCGCCGTCGCGGCGAACGGTCGCTTGGACAGCGACCGATCGGCGCAAGGCTTCGACCGCGTTCTGTGCGCGAACCTCCTGGACGAAGTCAAGGATGACGCTGAGCGTAACAATGGTGACGATGATGACGAAGCTCGCGACGTCGCCGGTTGCCGCGGATACCGCGCTCGCCGCGAGCAGGATGATAATCAGCGGATTGCGAAACCGCCCGAGGAACTGCAGCGCAAGCGGCGACCGCTTGACGGTCGCGGCGTCGTTGAGTCCATAGCTCTGCAACCGCGACTCCACCTCCTCGGTCGCAAGTCCTGCCGGGGACGTGCCGAGTCGCGCCATTATACGTTTCGCCGACTCCTGCCAGACCTGCTCGGGACCGATCTCGCCGTCCGCGGGGGCCGCTTCGCCACGCCGACGTGACCAGCTTACTTTTCCGCGTTCGCGGACAACGTCGTGGACTGTGGGCCCTGGTGGCGCAACGGCCGTCACAAGCGAATGATTGGGATTGTCGGTCATTCGGCGTCTCCGTTGCGGCGGGCCGGCGGCTGCTCGTGCCGCCAGCCGAACCGGCCCGCGAGGTAGTTTCGGGTAAGCCTCTACCGGGGGACGGTGAACATAGGGGCCGTGGCGCGGGTCAGCGACGCCTCCACGCGCCCATGCATATCCGTGCGCGACAGCCCCGAGGCGGCCGTCTCAGTAAGCGGCTTGGCGTTCGAGTGCATGACGCATTGCCAGAACGAGCTCCGGTTCACGAAACGGCTTCTGAAGCGCCACCGCGCCGGGCCTCACCGCCAGAAGACTGATGATATCCCCACTGATGAACACGTGCGGAATGGCCGCCCGTTTGTCCCGGGTGATTGCCTCGACGGCTGCGACGCCGCTGCCGACGCCCAGCTTCACGTCGACGATCATGAGTTGCGGACGCCATCGGGCGGCGGCGGCGACAGCGCCGGGCTCGGTGCTCTCGATCGAGCAGACATGGCCCATGTCGGTGAGCATTTCGGCGAGCAGTGTGCCGATCATGACATCGTCGTCCACCACGAGGACGCGAAGCGTTCTCATCGGTTGGCGTCGCCTCCAGTATCTTGCTTTGTCGCGCGGCAGACCCGAATGGATGCCCGGAAAGAGAGGGCCCTGGCTTATCAGCCAAGGCCCCAGTTCAGGGAGGAAACGCCCCCGGGGGGAAACGCCCGAGGTTCTCGGACCGCGCCGCGCCGGCGGGACCGATCGGTCGTGTATAGCTGCAGGGAGACCGCCATGCGCAGGGTCGGAAACTACTCACGCCCACGCTGACTCCGCGGCATGCGCCGGGCCCCATCGCCGCCGTCAACGGGCTGCGATAAGATGCGGATCGGTACGCGCTGTCACCGGATCGGATACGGTTGAAGAATGCCCGATAAACACCCGCAAAAGGCCAAGGCTGCCCGACCGCAACAGAGCGTGCGCCCCCTGCCGGCGCCGGCCCCGCCATACCCGAATAGTGCGTTCCCGATCGTCGGGATCGGCGCATCGGCAGGGGGTCTTGAGGCCTGCCGGACGCTTCTGGGCGCGCTGGCCCCCGGAAACGGCATGGCTTGCATCCTGGTCCAGCATCTCGATCCGACTCACGAAAGCATGATGGTGGACCTGCTGGCCGGTCACACCCCCATGACGGTGCTGCAAGCAGCGGACGGAGTGACCATCGAACCGAATCACGTCTATGTGATTCCGCCGGGCACCTATCTGTCCGTCAGCAACGGCGCCCTGCACCTCTCGGAACCGCAGGCGCGCCACGGTGCGCGGCTGCCGTTCGACTTCCTGCTGTATTCTCTGGCCGGGAATTATGGGCCGCGCGCCGTGTGCGTGATCCTTTCGGGCACGGGCGCCGATGGCAGCCTTGGGCTGATGGCCGTGAAGGAGAAAGGCGGCCTGGTGGTCGCGCAGGAACCTGACGAAGCCGCCTATGACGGCATGCCGCGCAGCGCGATCAAGACGGGCGCGGTTGACCTTGTGCTTCCGGCGGCAAAAATTCCGCAAGCGCTGGTCGAATACGGTCAGCGACAGGCGCAGAGCGGTTCACCTCCGCCGCCGGCGGCCAGCTCCTGCATGCCCGAAATCATCGAGCTCCTGCGGACGAAAACGGCTCACGATTTCAGACTCTACAAGCAGGGCACCCTGCAGCGCCGCGTCGAGCGGCGCATGGCGCTGGCCGGGATCGCCACGGACCATATGGATCGGTACATCCAGATCCTGCGCAGCGGCACCGACGAACTCGACCTGCTGTCCAAGGACCTGCTGATCAACGTCACCAGTTTCTTCCGCGATCCGCAGGTATTCGATCTTCTGGCTGAGAAGGTCATTCCTGACCTGGTCCGCAGCCACGCTCCCGATCAGCCGATCCGCATCTGGGTCGCGGGGTGTAGCACGGGTGAGGAGACCTATTCGCTCACGATGCTGTTCCGCGAGGAAATCGTGGCGGCCAAGCTGAACACCAAGCTGCAGGTGTTCGCCTCCGACGTCGATGCGGACGCGGTCGCGCATGCCAGGGATGGGTTCTATCCCGAGGCGATCGAGGCAGACGTTTCTCCGGCACGACTGGAACGCTTCTTCTCGCGCGAAGAGCACGGTTATCGGGTCCTGGACGAATTGCGCGCGGCTGTGGTGTTCACCGTGCAGGATGTGCTGGCCGATCCGCCATTCTCGCGCCTCGACCTGGTGTCCTGCCGCAATCTCCTGATCTACCTGGCCCCGGAGGCACAGGCCAAGATCATCTCCCTGTTCCATTTCGCGCTGCGCGAGGGCGGCATCCTGCTGCTTGGCAGCTCGGAGACGGTCGGCGACGCGGAAGGCCGCTTCGAAGCGATCGCCAAGTCGGAGCGGCTGTACCGTCACATCGTCCGCGCGCGGCCGGGAGACGCCGGGTTTTCGCTCACCGGTGACGGCAGCCGAATCCACGCACGTCCGGGACCAGGCCGGGCGCTCTCGCGACAAGCCGCGCTTGGTGACCTCTGCCGGCGGCTGGTGATGGAGGCCTACGCACCGGCGGCAGTCTTGATCAACCGCAAGCACGAATGTCTCTATTCGCTGGGACCGACAGACCGCTATCTGCGGGTGGCGCCGGGTCATCCAACGCACGATCTGCTCGCCCTTGCCCGCCAGGGGCTGCGCGGCAGACTTGCGGCGGCAATCCAACAAGCCACCCAACAGGACGTGCGCGTTGTCGTCGCCGGTGGCCGGACGAATCGCGATGGCGGCACGGCTTCGTTCAACATCGACGTACGCCCCGTGACGGCCGACGGCGATGAGCTGCTGCTGATCTGCTTCGTTGACGAGCCGCTGCAACAGGACAAGCAGGCGCATCGCGTCACGCCGGCGGATGCTTCCCTGGTGGCCCGGCTTGAGCAGGAGCTCGAAGCCACCAGGACGGAGCTGCAAGGCGCCATCCGAAGCCTCGAAATCTCCGGCGAAGAGCAGAAGGCGATCAACGAAGAGGCACTGTCGATCAACGAGGAATACCAATCCACGAACGAGGAGCTGCTGACCTCGAAGGAGGAATTGCAGTCGCTCAATGAGGAGCTGACCGCCCTTAACAGCCAGCTCCACGAGACCCTGGAACGACAGCGCACAACATCCAATGATTTGCAGAATGTTCTCTATAGCACCGATGTCGCGACGCTGTTCCTCGACACCGACCTGAATATCCGGTTCTTCACGCCAGCCACCAAGTCGCTGTTCAGCGTCATCCCCAGCGATGTCGGGCGGCCGCTTGAAGACCTGCACTCGCTGGCTGCCGATGGCGCGCTTCTGACCGATGCCCGAGCGGTGCTGGAAGCTCTTGCGCCGATCGAGCGGGAGATCGAAGCGCAGAACGGCGCCTGGTACAGCCGTCGTGTCTTGCCGTATCGGACCCAGGACAACGGGGTCGAGGGCGTCGTCATCACCTTTGCCGATATTACCGACCGGCGCCACGCGGCGGACGCGCTTGCGGCAGCCATGCGGCAAGCCGAGCTGGCCAATGCCGCCAAGTCGCGCTTTCTCGCCGCCGCGAGCCATGACCTGCGCCAGCCACTGCAGACGCTTGCCTTGCTTCAGGGGCTCCTGGCGAAGACCGTCGAAGGCGAGCGCCCACAGAAGCTGGTCGCACGTCTGGACGAGACGCTAAGCGCCATGACCGGGATGCTGAACGCGCTGCTCGACATCAACCAGATCGAAGCCGGCAACGTCCGTCCCGAGGTAGTGACTTTCCCGATCAACGATCTGCTCGGCCGGCTCAGGGATGAGTTCGCCTATCACGCGCATGCACAAGGCCTTGAGTTTCGCACGGTCCCGTGCAACCTCCCGGTACAGAGCGATCCGCGTCTGCTTGAGCAGATGATCCGCAATCTGCTGTCAAACGCATTGAAATACACCAGTCACGGAAAGGTGTTACTTGGTTGCCGGCGGCACGGCGGAATCCTGAGCATCGAGGTCTGGGATACCGGCGTTGGCATCCCCGGCGAGGAGCTTCAGGCGGTGTTCGAGGAGTACCATCAGCTCGACAACGCCGCGCGCGAACGGAGCCGCGGCCTCGGTCTTGGCCTGTCCATCGTGCAGAGCCTTGGAAAGTTGCTGGGCCATCGGGTGCGCGTCCGCTCGCGTCCGGGCAAGGGCTCGGTCTTCGCCATCGAGATCGACCTTCAACCGGGCGGGATGGCACCGGAGCTGGAACACCACCCGCATGGCGACGATAGCGCGAGCACCGGCGCTGTTGGCCGGACGGGCGTTATCCTGGTCGTCGAGGATGACCCCGAGGTGCGAGAACTCCTCGAGCTTGTCCTCGGGGAGGAAGGCCATCACGCCGCGGCGGCGCCTGACGGCGTCGCAGCGCTTGAGTTGGTTACGCGCGGCCCGATCCGGCCGGACCTTATCATCGCAGACTATAATCTTCCCAACGGTCTTACCGGCCTCCAGTTCATCGAAAAGGTGCGGGAGAAACTTCATCGTGAGATCCCGGTCATCATCCTGACCGGTGATATTTCGACCGTGACCTTACGAGAGATCGCGCTCCAGAACTGTGTCCAGCTTAACAAACCGGTGAAGCTGGGCGAGCTGACGCAGGTCATTCAACGGCTCCTTCCGGTATCGCAGGCCGGTGTTCCGCAGTCCGAGCCAGGCGGCGCTTCGGATGCACCCCTGATCTTTGTCGTCGATGACGACAGCAATGTGCGGGACGGGCTTCGCAGCCTGCTCGAGCAGGATGGCTGGACCGTCGCGGACTATGGGTCCTGCGAGGCATTCCTGGAGGCCTATCGTCCGGGCATGGGAGCATGCCTGTTGATCGACGCGTATTTGCCGGGAATGAGCGGGCTGGAATTGCTGAAGCGGCTAACGGGCCATCGGCTTCCGGCGATCATGATCACGGGCAGCAGCGATGTGGCGATGGCGGTTCAAGCCATGAAGGCTGGCGCTTCGGACTTCATAGAGAAGCCGGTCGGTCGTGCTGAGCTGCTTGCCAGCATCGAGCGCGCCGTCGGGCAGTCCCGCGACTCCAGCAGGCTGGTCGCCGCGCGGGAAGACGCTGCCAACCATGTGGCGGGTTTGACGCCGCGCCAGCGTGAGATCATGGCGCTGGTTCTCGCCGGAGCCCCCAGCAAGAATATCGCCGCGGATCTTGGCATCAGCCAGCGCACTGTCGAAAACCACCGCGCCTCGATCATGAAGAAGACCGGGTCGAAATCACTGCCGGCGCTGGCCAGATTGGCGCTCGCCGCCGCCTGGCACCCCGACGACGAGCCCGCGTTCGATCCGGATCTCCAGTCGCGGCCGCACGGCGAATAGCCTGTAGGTAGTTTCCGATCCTGCCACGGCTGTGCGCCGCCCGGTATGCATCATACGCCTTGGTGACGCTATCCGATTCTTTCCGGAGGTTGAGCGTTGAGCCGCCGCAGGGCTGCCGCCTTCGGTCATCGGTTGCCTCGATCGTCGGCCGCGCCTGGTCCTGTCCATCCAACTGCCCATCGTGGAGAGTCTGATGCACCCCGTTCACGTTGATCCAGCCGAAGATCGCCGCCTGCGATTTGTCTTCAACCACGCCGTGGTCTCGCTCGGACTGGCCTCCGATTCAACCTTTGAAGATGTCGCGCGGGCCCTGGCCAGTTTGTCGACGCGGCATTATGGCAAGCCGGTCGCCATAGATGTCACGATGGGGTCGCCTGTGAGCGCCTCGGCTCAACCGGCCGGCTTCGGCTGCGAATCGCGGCCCCACTAACGAATACGATGGAGGAAAAAATGAACACAATTCTTATCATAGTTCTGCTGATCGTTCTGCTTGGTGGCGGTGGTGGTTACTACGGCTATAATCGCTATGGAGGGGCGGGCCTTGGAGGGGTGCTTGGCGTTGTATTGGTTGTCCTGATCGCGGTCTGGCTGCTCGGGGCACTCGGCATTTAGTCGGAACTTCCGACTTTCGAATACTACAACCCATTGATCCAGAACGACGATTTTCGTCCAGGGGTGGTCGCTACTGGCTACACGGTGACGTGGAGGAGGTCGAGCGCTTTCTGCTGGATGGGGTGGGCCTGGTGACGATGGTGAAGGGGTGGTTCGGCGCGACCGCGGTCGCCACGGTGTTGCGGGCGAGCGTCGCGAGATCAGCGATCAGGCTGTGGAA
>Ga0302319_10004565_pt1 | contig 28321 bp, 27 predicted proteins | sample Bog_T0_2_FD_203319 | JGI IMG/M metagenome (GOLD analysis project Ga0302319, IMG submission 203319) | Peat permafrost microbial communities from Stordalen Mire near Abisko, Sweden - Bog_T0_2 | ecosystem: Environmental > Terrestrial > Soil > Wetlands > Peat | place: Sweden: Abisko, Stordalen Mire... | reverse complement strand
CCTCGACGCACTCGGTCTCACGCTCAGCGAAGTGCGCGAAGAGACTTCACTTGAACAGACATTGGCCGGACGTGCGGTGGTGGTGACCGGATCGCTCGAGGGTTACTCGCGCGATGGGGCGGAGGAGGCTATCAAGGAACGCGGTGGTACGTCACCTGGCTCGGTGTCGAAAAAAACCTATTGCGTGGTGGTGGGTGACGCCCCGGGGGCTTCGAAACTCACCAAGGCGGCTGAACTCGGTGTGCCGATGGTACCAGCCACGGATTTTGGTGAACTTCTACGAACGGGAACTTGGAACAACACCCTTTCGTAGGCCGCACTTACTAAGGTTTGAACAGAATGGCGTACCCTACTTTTGTCAATGGTCACGATCTGGCTGGTCGATACCGCATCCTCGAACAGTTGGGGGTGGGTAACACCGCCGAGGTCTATCTCGCCGAAGATCAATCGCTTCACCGCACCGTCATCGTCAAAGTGCTTTTGCCATCACTCGCGGCGCACGAGGGCGTTCGACGAGCATTCCGTGATCGCATTGTACGAGCGGCCACGTTGAGCCATCCTCATTTGGCGAGGGTATTTGACGGCGGACAAGAGTCGGGCGCGATTTTCATGGTCACCGAATACCTCGATGGTGGATCGCTCGAGGACGTTCTCGCGGCGGGTCAGACGCTCAGCGTGGACGACGTGGCGCGTCTCGGGCGCGACGTCGCGAGTGCGTTGAGCTACGTGCACGCCAATGGGTTCGTGCACGCTGACCTCTCGCCGGACAAGTTGCTCTTCGACGACGAAGGACGCGTGCGACTGAGTGACATCGCTCTCGCGGGATTGGGCGACGCGTACCGCGAACATCTGAGCCTCGATGACGTGCGCTACCTGAGTCCTGAACAGGCGCTGGGCGAACCGGCTGGACCCGAGTCCGACGTGTACGCGCTCGCGCTCATACTCTTCGAAGCGGCCACGGGCGTCTCGGCGTTCGACGGATTCAGTGTGGACGCGGTCTTGCGAGCGCGCATCAATTCGCCCCTGCCCGTGCGCGTTGAATTGGGTACGCTCGACATGCTGCTGGCGCAAGCCGCGGTCTCAGATCCACGGCTGCGTCTGAACGCCGATCAATTCTCGAATCGTCTCGGTGCTGCGGTCACCGACGCCGCACCCTTGGTGTTACGAAATACGCCGGGCGAGATTCCAATACTTGCGCAGTTCACGCCGACCGAACCACGCACGTCAATTGGTTTTCGTCCTCCATCGCCAGACCAGCTCAGTGGTACCGCCGCGCACCCGCTGACGCCACCCGTTCGCGTGCGAACACCACGTTTCGACGAACCCGCGGGTGATCCGCCTCGCGACGGCCCACCTCGCCGCACCGCACCCTACGGCTATGAACCAATGCCGCCCGGGCGCGCGCCGCGAACTCGACGGACTGGTTATTTGGTCGCCGCGGTTCTCATCTTGATAGTCGCCGTCGCTGCGGGCGCCGTATGGAAGCTCGGACTCTTCAGCCAGGACCACGTTGTACCCAATTTGACGAACCTCACGTCCGCGCAGGCCTCAGACGTACTTAAAGCTGACGGTTTCACCTTGACGATCGACCAGCACGCCGTGTCACAAAGCGTTCCCGCGAACGACATTTTGTCGCAGTCGCCTGCGGCCGGAACTAAAGAAAAGTCAGGGTTCGATATCACCGTGACGATTTCGACGGGGCCGACGTTGATTGCGCTGCCCAAAGGACTCGTGGGTGAAACGTGCGCCTACGACACCGCGAAACTGGCGCTGTTGAAGATCGCAGCGCAGTGCCCCGCGTCAGAAGCGCGGGCGAATCCAATAATCCCGATGGGCGACGTCGCCGTCGTGTTGTATCACACGACTCGAAATCCACCGTCCGTGCCAGTGCATTCAACGGTCGTGCTCGCCTTAAGCACGGGGCCGAGCACGGCCACGACGACCACGACGACCCCGACATCGGGCACCACGACGTCAACGACGACGACGACCTTGGCGGGCGAGGGTCTTCGCGCCATGCCCAACGTCGTGGGTATGGACCAAGCGCAAGTGAACGCGGCGATGGCCAAAGCCGCGCTCTACTACGTCACCAAGGGTCCTGGTGCCGACACTCCCGCGTGGACCAGCGTCGTCTCCGAAGTGCCCGCCGCGGGAACAATGGTCAAGTGGCACGCTACGGTAACGCTCAACGTCAAGGAATGACCTGCGACCTCTGTGAGGCGGCGCCCGTGACGAGGCGCTACTTCGAAGACGAGGTGTGCTGGATCGCCGATTGCGAAATCTGCGTGGTGCCAATGGTCGTGTGGCGCACTCATGATGCGTCGCCTCCACCTGACGTGAAATCACGTTTGCTCGAGAGACTTCGCATCGTGGCCGACGAAGAACTCGGCGTGGATAATTGGAAGACCGACGATCACATGCGCAATATTCCAGACCACTATCACGCGCACGCTCGGCCTCCCTCATTTTGGCGACGTACGGGCCTCTGAGCACTTCGTTCACCCGACTTACAATCGAGGTACGACAATTTTGAGGGGGCGCTTCGATGGGTGCATGGGATGGTCGTGGCGCGAAAATTTCGAGTCCGGTACGCGGAATTCGTCAGGGGTGCGCACTGCTCTTTGACGATGAAATCGCCGCGCAGTTACCTTCCTCGTTGACGTGAGTGATCCGCGCCCACCAGCGCACCTGGACCGTGAGAACCCTGACGACCTTCTGAACGCGCGCGCCGATCCCGCGAGCGCGGCGTTCGGCACGCTAGGTAGTGAGGCCGGCAGCGACCTCAATTGGTTTTGGCTCTTACGACGACGAGTGCAAGCTCGCGCCGAAGGTTCGCCACGCTACGAATGGTGGGTCCTTTGGTCGTTGCTCGCGGGACTATTCGCGCTCAACTTCACCTTCACCGTGTTCATCGTGGCGCTGCCCACCGTTGCTACGCAGTTTCACACGAGTGTCAACGTGCTCACGTGGACCATGGTGGGTCCACTACTCGCCTACGGACTCGCGGCGCCGATTCTGGGAAAGACCGGTGACATCTTTGGCCATCGTCGGCTCTACCTCTTTGGGCTAGTGGGGGCAATGGTGTCGGCGATTCTCACCGCACTCTCGCACAACGTGGACATGTTGCTCTTCGCGCGCACCCTCGACGGCGTGCAAGGTGCCGCGACCGGTACGGCGTCGGGCGCGCTTATCAACATGGTGTTTCACCGCGAAGATCGGGTCAAGGCCATGGGTTGGTGGTCGCTCGTTGGTGCGGGCGGTCCGGTGATCGGCGTTTCGCTCGGTTCTCCAATAATTGCGGCGTTCGGGTGGCGCGCACTGTTCTGGTTTCAGTTGGTGCTCATCGCCGTTGCGTTCGTCGTGGTGGTGATCCTGTTGCCACGACGTCGAGGCCTCGATCATGAAGAGGCGTCGAAGAAGGCCGAGGCGCGCGCCGAGTTCAAGAAGATGGACTGGATTGGCAGTTGGGCACTTTCACTCTCGGTGACAGCGCTGATGTTGGGGCTCTCGATCGGGCCTAACGTCGGTTGGTCGAGCGCGTGGACCGTGGGACTATTCGTCGCGTCCGTGGCGCTCATGTTTGGCTTCGTGCAGCGACTTCGCACTGCGCGCAATCCACTTATTCCCGTCGCGTACTTTCGTCGACGGAATTTTGTGATGCCCTTGATCGTGCGCGCGTGCGCCAACTTTGCGTACTTCGGTGCGTTCTTCTTATTTCCTCTCCTGATGGAAAAGGGTTACGGCTACTCAATTCCTCGCGTGGGAGCGATCGCCATCGCGCGACCACTGGTCTTTGCAATTAGCTCGCCGGTCGCGGGCTACTTGGCCGTGCGAATCGGCGAGAGAGTCAGCGCAGTCGCGGGCGCGTTCTTTCTCACGGGTTCACTCGCGTTGTTCGCGTTGCTCGACCCGAGTACGAAGGCGTGGATCGTGGTGGTCGCACTCGCGCTCTCGGGGCTCGGCATGGGAACGTCGATGCCCTCGTCGAGTTCGGTGATGGCGAATGAAGTGCAGCCCAGTGAGTTTGGGGTCATGTCCGCGGCCCAATTGCTCGCGATGCAGGTGGGCGAAGTCGCGGGGATCCAAGTGCTCGAGACGGTCCAACAGGCCCTTGAGCGACGGCGGGGATTATTGCACGCAAAACCCGGGCCGGCGCTACTTGCGACATTTCACCTACCGTTTTTGATCGGCGGGTGCGTCGCGGCGGTCGCAGTGGTCGCGGCGACCTTCATGCGCTCGCTACCGCGCGATCAGTCTCGGCAGCGCTCGCGCAGCGGCCGGTAGGCTTGAAACCTATGACGAACGACATTATGCCCGGCTGTGAGCCCTTTTCTGCCACCAACGGACCTGAGGGAGTGCTCGTATTGCACGGGTTTACGGGAAACCCGGCGTCGATGCGCCCGATCGCCGAACGTCTCGCCGCTGCGGGCTTCAGCATCGCGCTCCCGCGTCTGCCGGGCCACGGCACCTCGATTGAGGACATGCAGACCACCAACTGGCAGGACTGGAGCGGGGCAGCGCTCGACGCCTTTGACGAGTTGGCGTCACGCACGAAACGCGTGGCCGTTCTCGGTCTTTCCATGGGCGGCGCACTCGCCGCCTTCGTCGCCGAGCGCCGCGACGTGGCGGGCGTGGTGTTCATCAATCCACTCGTGAAGGTGCCGAGTGACGAATTACTCGTCGGTCTTCAGGCACTTCTGGAGTCGGGCATTGAGACCATTGAGTCGATCGGATCGGACATCAAGAAGGAGGGCACCGTCGAAGCTTCCTACGATGCGACGCCCCTCGCGGCGGCACAAAGTCTCTTTGAGGGTGTCCGCGACGTCCAGGAGAACCTCGTCAAGATAACGGCGCCAATACTTTTGCTGTCGAGTAGGGAGGATCACGTCGTGACGTCGGACAACGGCGACGAGATCGTCGCGAACGCGTCAGGTCCCGTAGAGCGACTCTGGCTCGAGAACTCGTATCACGTCGCGACTATCGACAACGACCAAGAGCTCGTCGAATCGAGTGCGCTGCATTTTCTCGAAACTATTTTTGCGTCATGAGCCCTTCTCTTCGACGTGAGGACGTCGCGCACGTCGCGAAATTAGCGCGCCTGACTTTGAGTGACGACGAGCTGGATCAGTTCACTCAGCAGCTCAGTCAAGTACTCGAACACGCCAACGACATGAGTTCACTCGACCTTGAGAACGTGGTGCCGACCACGCACCCGTTCGGATTGGTGAACGTGGTCCGAGACGACGTCGTACGTCCGAGTCTTGATCGCGACGAAGTACTCGCCATGGCCCCCGACAGCGAGGACGGCCGTTTCGCCGTGCCGCGGATCATTGGCGAGGCACCGTGAAGAGCGCCGAGCAGATTGTTCGCGACGTGCGAAGTGGCGCCACCACCGCGAGTGCTGAACTCGACGACGCACTACTGGCGGTCAAGGCGCGTAATGAAGAACTGAACGTCTTCTTGTACGTCGACGAAGAAGGCGCGCGTCGCCAAGCCGAATCCGTCGACGCGGCGATCGCGCGCGGCGAGAGCGTCGGACCCCTCGCGGGTGTTCCCATCGCCCTCAAGGACAACTTGTGCCAGCGGGGTATCCCCACGACGTGTTCGTCGAGGATTCTCGAAGGATGGCGACCCCCGTACAGCGCGACGGTGGTCGATCGTCTTCTCGCCGCGGGTGCCGTGCCCGTAGGTAAGACGAATCTCGACGAGTTCGCGATGGGATCGTCCACGGAAAACTCGGCTTTTGGACCAACGCGCAACCCGCTCGATCCGACGAGGGTGCCCGGTGGCTCCTCGGGTGGTTCCGCCGCCGCCGTGGCGGCGGACATGACGCCGCTCGCGCTCGGCAGTGACACGGGAGGTTCCATTCGCCAACCCGCGGCGCTGTGCGGACTTATTGGCGTGAAACCGACCTACGGCCTGGTGTCGCGCTACGGACTGATTGCCTTCGCCAGTTCGCTGGATCAGATTGGGCCGTTCGCGAAGAACGTCACTGACGCGGCGATGTTGCTCGAGGCGATCGCGGGACACGACGAGATGGATTCGACGTCGTTGCCCGAACCCGCGCCTTCGTTGGTCGCGCACATCAATGATGGCGTGGCGGGAAAGCGGATCGGTCTCGTGCGTGACTTGGTCGATGGTGCTGACGAAGACGTCGTGCAGTCAGTGTTACGCGCTGCCGAGGCGCTCGCCGCCGAAGGCGCCACGATCGTGGAACTCTCAATCCCCGAATTCCGCCTCGGGCTCAGTGCGTATTACATCCTCGCGCCCGCGGAGGCGTCGAGCAATCTCGCTCGCTACGATGGCGTGCGCTACGGACTTCGTGTCAACGCCGACGACGTGACGGCTATGAACGAAGCCACGCGAACCGCGGGTTTCGGTGACGAGGTGAAGCGCCGGATCATGCTTGGCACCTACGCGCTGTCGGCCGGTTACTACGACGCCTACTACGGACAAGCGCTCAAGGTGCGAACGATGATGATTTCGGCCTTCGCGAACGCGTACCGCGACGTCGACTTGCTGCTCGGCGCGACCACGCCGTCCGTGGCCTTCGAACTTGGATCCAAGGTGAGCGATCCTATGGCGATGTACTTGTCGGACATCTTTACGATTCCAACCAATTTGGCGGGTGACGCGGCGCTGTCGGTACCCTTCGGGACGGGCGAGCACGATCTTCCCATTGGCGTGCAGTTGCTCGGACCTGGACGCAGCGAGGCGAAACTGTTCGCCGCCGCTCGAGTGCTCGAGATCGCCGAGGGTCGCTGATGGGGCTGCCCGGCGACTGGGAGATGGTGGTCGGACTCGAAGTCCACACGGAGCTAAAAACGGCGACCAAGATGTTTTGTGGATGCGCGAACCACTTTGGCGCCCAGCCCAACACCAACGTCTGTCCGGTATGTCTGGGCCTGCCGGGTTCGTTACCCGTATTGAACGTACGTGCGGTGGAACTCGCGATGGCGATCGGCATCGCACTGCACAGCACGATTGCTGCGTCGACGTTTCATCGAAAGAACTACTTCTATCCCGACATGCCCAAGGATTTTCAGATCAGTCAGTACGACTTGCCAATCAATAAAGGTGGCTACCTCGATTTACCTGACGGTTCTCGAGTGAGCATCGAGCGGGCGCACCTCGAAGAGGACACCGGAAAGTCGACCCACCTTGGCGGTACTGGTCGCATCCACGGTGCCGATCGCTCGCTCGTTGACTACAACCGATCCGGTGTGCCCCTCGTCGAGATCGTCTCGGGACCCGATATTCGTTCGTCCGCGCAGGCTCGTTCCTACGCGTCGTCCTTGCGCGCCATTCTCATTGCGACTGGCGCGTCTGACGGCAGGATGGAAGAAGGCTCGATGCGCATTGACGCCAACGTGTCGGTTCGAAAGCCCAATGCCCCGTTCGGTACGCGTTGTGAGATCAAGAACTTAAATTCGTTGCGCAGTCTCCAACGTGCGATCGACTTCGAGGCACTTCGCCAAATCGAGCTGATCGAATCGGGCGGCACCGTCCGTCAAGAGACGCGTCACTGGGACGAGAATGTTGGTGCGACGTCGACCATGCGCACGAAAGAAGAGGCGGAGGATTATCGCTACTTCCGCGAGCCAGATTTGGTGGAATTAGTACCCAGCGACGAGTGGCAGGGTCGCGTGCGTGACGCGCTCGGTCCAATGCCCGCTGAACGACGACTGCTTCTTATTTCTCGACTCAGTTCGCCCAGCGAGACGCAACTTGACGCCGTCGAAGTCGTGATTGACCTCGGCCTTGAGGATTACGTGCACGCGGCACTTGACGCGGGTGCGGACGCATCGCTCGCTCTTGCTCGAGCAGCGAACGAACTCGCGGCGGGCCTTGACCTACTGAGCAATGTGACATTCACGGCGTTCTCTTCAACGCTGTTGCTCGAGCAGTCGGGCACGCTTTCGGCAACCCAGTCCAAGACCGTCCTAGGCGAATTGCTGAAGTCAGGGGGAGATCCTGCTTCGATTGCTACCTCACTGGGTTTCGAACAGATGTCGTCTGAATCCCTTGCTTCGACCGTGGCGTTGTTGATCGACGAAAATCCTGATGAGTGGGAACGTTTTCGAGACGGCGACGAGAAACTCGCTCAGTTTTTCATTGGACAAGTCATGAAACAAACAAAAGGCCAGGCGAACGGCAAGGACGTGATCAAAGAACTTCACGCTCGGCGTTAAGGCTGCAACTCGTGTTCGCGGCGATTTGGCGGACGGAAGTCTGGCTGTCGTGACCGACGTCGCTTCGAAATGGTTGCGAATCGCCGAGATCACTTTGGGTCCGTCGGTGTCCTGCGTGAGAGGGCAGGACTGCCTTTGATGAAGTATCTCGACATTCGTTCTTGGCCCCGCGAAACGCCGATTCGTCGAGATACGTCGATCTCGAGTGTTTTCGACAAGTCATGACGTTCGAAGCGAATTCTCCCAGAAGTCCCCTCACAACAGTCGACTCCGTTGTCGGTGCCAGTGATGCCCAGTTCTCGAGTGAGAATACCTGGGCCACGAAGCAGACCTGACGCGATGCTCGGTGAGTGGCGAGTGTTGACGTCATCGACTACTTGACCGGCGCGAAGTAGGACCGCACTCGCGGTACCGGTGCTTTCGGTAACCACATTCATGCACCAGTGGATTCCGTAACTGCGATAGACGTAAAGTATTCCCGCTTGTTCGAACATGATTGCCGAACGCGGCGTCGGTCCTCGAAACGCGTGTGAGGCCGGATCGTCGAATCCGCCGTACGCTTCGGTCTCTTCGATGCGCACCCGTGTTTCGTCGCCTTCAAAGCGCACGACCATGATTGAACCGAGAAGTTCGCGAGCCACGGTGTCGGGTGGCCGTTCGAAGAAGTCTCTAGTCAAGACCACTCGTGACATTCCACTTACTTTCTGACGTCACGGATCCTTCAGAACATTTCTTATGCCAATAATTAAAGAAGCGATCAAGCACGGTCGCGACGTGGGCTTGCAAACACACGCTAGGACGGAACCCTCCGTGTCGACTTCGAACTTCCCCGAAACAATGGAATCGAAACCCCAAGCCACGTCGAAATTAGGGCCAGCCAGATCACGAACCGGACCCAGAGGTGCAACCCGCCGACAACAATGGATGAGCTCACGTTGGTGAAAGTAACTGAACCGTAAGGAAGATGTTCACCAAGTGCGGTCACCCAGGCACCAAAAAGATAGAGGGCAAAACCGAGAGCGCTCATTATGACGAATCGTTGAGCACGACTGAGTCGTTGAAGCGCCATGTGTTGAGCCTGTCACAATGAAATTTCACAGTCAAAATCATCGTTCACTCGTGTGGGCGAGCGCCGTGGGCGCTACTTGCCCGTCGGCCCCGTGCTACGGGTTGCATTCTTATCGTCGTACCCACGATGGCGAATCGGGTGAAATTATCATTACGGCGATTGAATCGTTCATTTCATGCACCTCGACAAGGAAACAACGCATGTCCTTACGAGTACTGAAGATGTCGATCTCGCTCGACGGCTCCATCGCACCACCTGACGGCAGCACGGATTGGGTCGCCGCGGGAGACTCCGATGTCGGCCTCAATTGGGTTGTCGAGACTGTAGGCAACGCAGACGCGCCCCTCTTTGGCGCCGCGACCTACGAACTAGGGGCCACCCATTGGCTCGTCGCCTCCGTTCGTTTGCCAAGTCGATGAACGAGATCCCCAAAGTCGTATTCTCGAATTCGCTCAAGTGCGCCGATTGGAGCGACACGACGATTGCCACTGGAGACCTGAGCGAAGCCATTATGTGGGTTGAGCAAGAGAGCTCAGGCTACATGCTCGCCCACGGCGGGGTGCGGTTCGCTCGACCGCTGGTCGCGACCGGATTGATCAACGATTTCCGCCTCGCCTTCCACCCAATCGTCCTCGGAGCAGGTGAGCGACTCTTCCTTTCACCGCTCATCATCGAGTCGATCAGTACCACCGTTTTCAGTGGCGGCGTCGCCGCTCACGTCTTCGCGGCGCATTCCTGACTGGCGGATCAAATTTGTCACAGGGAATATGGATTTCAAGGAGCAGGGCGGAAGTGATTGGAGCGTGGCGTTAGATTGACAGCCTTGCTATCGGGGGCGGGACTAACCCGCACCGTCACCAACCAGGCGAGACGGTATTGAGTTGATATTCCGAACACGCGTCGAGGAGACGTCGATCGTACGCAACGACCTCAGTGAGTCCTTCTTGGATGGTGAGCGCACTGACGAGGTGAATTGCGTCGAAGCTTCGACTCGCGTGTACGTCGCTCGCGAGTTCGACGACGACGTCGGAGATTTCGATCACGTCGATTCCAGCGAGCAGAATCTTTGCGAGCGCGGTTGCGGTTTCGGATTCGCGTGCGCACACGCGCAGAACCTCAACGCGTGAAAGAATGCTCGTGACTTTGTTCTCGTCAGGTCGAGCCTCGAGGTAACGCTGCAAACTTGCACTTTCCTTTTCTAGAAAGATCAGTTTCAGTAAAGCGGATGAGTCGAGATAGATCAAAATCGCTCTTCTCGAATTTGTTCGAGAGCGTCCATGATCGACGTCTTTCTCTTTTTCAAGTCGATGGGTTGCGGGATGCGAAAGGGGCGCGAGGCCGGCACGAGTTGACCCGTGCGGATGAGAAGGTCCCGAAACTTTTGGCCCGAACGAACCGGGTTGATGATCCCGACGAGTTCACCGCGATCGGTAACTTCGACGGACTCACCACGTTGGACGGCGGCGAGGTAGCGGCTCGCGTTCTGGCGAAGTTCGCGAATCCCAATGCGTTGCACGGGGCGAGAGTAGCACATAAAGTGCTACAAATGACGGCGTTCGTCGTCCTTGGAGGCGTTGGACTCGAAGTGAGTGGCGTCGGTGACGAACGGTATTGAAGTGTGCGGCGCCGTGTGCTTAGATAGTGGCGTGACGACCCAGAACTCCATTCTTCTCGTAGTAGTAGGTGCCTGGCACCGGTAGTCACGCTCAGACGTATACCGGAGGCCTCCCAAGTAAGGGAGGCCTTTTTTCATATAGAACGACTAAAGGAACATCGTGGAACTTACAGGAGCCCAGGCACTCATCAAGAGCCTCGAGCAACAAGGGGTGGACACCATCTTTGGGTTGCCGGGAGGCGCCATTTTGCCCGTCTATGACCCATTGATCGACTCGTCAATTCGTCACATCCTCGTGCGCCACGAACAAGGCGCGGGTCACATGGCCGAAGGGTACGCGCTGGCGACCGGACGGCCTGGTGTCGCGATGGTGACCAGTGGCCCAGGCGCCACGAACATCGTCACACCTATTGGCAACGCCCACATGGACTCGACGCCCCTCGTCGTAGTGACCGGACAAGTCGCCTCGGGCGCCATTGGCACCGACGCGTTTCAAGAGTGCGACATCACTGGCATAACGATGGGCATCACGAAACATAACTTTCTCGTGAAGTCGGCCCAAGAGATTCCGCGCGCCGTCGCCGCGGCGTTTCACCTCGCCACGACCGGACGGCCCGGGCCAGTGCTCATCGACGTGCCCAAAGACATCGCTCAATCAATGATGGACTGGTGGTATCCCACGAGCGTCGACGAGTACGACCTGCCCGGTTACCATCCCGAGGTCGCCCTCGATGAGGATGCGGTCGCGCGCGCCGTCAAGTTAATCGAAGAGTCGGAGCGTCCGGTGCTGTACGTGGGGGGTGGCACGTTGAAGTCCCGTGCCTCGAAAGAGCTGCTGGCCTTCGCGGAGCGCACGAAGATGCCCGTCGTGACCACCCTCATGGCGCGCGGTGCGTTTCCCGACTCGCACGACCAGCACCTTGGCATGCCCGGTATGCACGGCATGTACGGTGCGGTGACCGCAATTCAAAAGTCCGATCTTCTGATTTCTCTTGGGGCGCGATTTGACGACCGCGTCACTGGAAAGATTCCCGCGTTCGCGCCGCACGCGAAGATCATTCACGTCGATATCGACCGCGCGGAATTCAATAAGGTGCGTTTCGCCGACGTGGCCATTCAGAGCAGCGTGGCGCCCGTGTTGCGCGCGTGGGACAGCGCGTCCGCGACGCCACGCAACCTCGATGTCTGGTGGAAGGAGATCCGCACGTGGCAAGAGCAGTACCCGCTCTACTATGAGGAGCCCGCGGTGGATGGACCTCTTCGTCCCCAGCACGTGGTCGAGGCGATTGGATCTTCGGCGCAACCAGGCACCATTGTCTCTTCAGGCGTGGGTCAACACCAGATGTGGGCTTCGCAGTACTGGAAGTTCGAAGAGCCGGGCACGTGGATCAACTCGGGTGGTGCGGGAACCATGGGATTCGGGGTTCCCGCCGCGATTGGCGCCAAGGTTGGTCGGCCGGACCGCACCGTGTGGTGCATTGACGGCGACGGTTGTTTTCAGATGACCGCACAAGAACTGGTGACCGCTCGCGCTGAAGGAATCCCCATAAAGGTAGCGATTCTTAACAACGCGTACCTGGGAATGGTGCGTCAATGGCAAGAGATGTTCTACGACGAACGCTATTCGGAGGTCTATCTGTCGGCGGATCTGCCGGACTACGTGAAGTGGGCCGAGGCAATGGGATGCGTGGGTTTGCGTGCGACGAATCTGAAGCAGATGCACGAGGTCATTGAAGAAGCGAACACGATCAACGACGTACCGGTGGTCATCGATTTTCGTACCGACTCGTCGGAGAAGGTGTTCCCAATGGTGGCGGCGGGTGCGAGTAACGACGACATCCAAGTGCACCCGTACCTGAAAGGAGGTGCCAAGTGACCGCACCAGAGCCATTCCTTGGGGTGCTGGACCGCACGCCGGTTCGCCATCATATTTTGTCCGTACTTGTGGAGAACAAGGCGGGAGTGCTCGCACGCATCGCGGGACTCTTCGCACGACGCGGCTTTAACATCTACTCGTTGGCCGTTGCGCCTGCGGAGAGTAACGCGAGATTTTCACGCGTGACGATTGTGGTTGATGCGGAGTCGGCGCCGCTCGAACAGATTGTTGGCCAACTCGACAAATTGGTGAATGTCGTTGCGATTTCGGACATATCGCCCAAGGACGCCCTCGAGCGTGAGCTCTTGCTCGCGACCATCAAGACCGACGTTGACAACCGGACTTCGTTACTTGACACCATCGCCGCCGCTGGTGCTGCCATCGTGGACGTGGACGCGAAGTCAGTGACCGTCATGTTGGCCGCGACGCCAAAAGGTTGCGACGACCTGGAAAAGGCACTCGAAGACTTCTCGGAGGTCGAACTGCATCGAACCGGTCGCGTGGCATTACCTAGACTTGGTAAGACCGCCAACATCCATTAACGAACAAAATCAACACACTCGATAAGAATCACAAACCAAGAAAGATATTTCATCATGACGACGATGTACTACGAAGCTGACGCGAACCCCGAATTCTTAAAGACCAAAAAGATCGCAATTCTCGGATACGGATCACAGGGACACGCCCACGCTCTCAATTTGCACGACAGCGGTTACGACGTGCGCGTGGGACTTCGCCCCGAGTCATCCTCAGTGCACAAAGCCGAGGAGGCGGGACTTCGGGTACTCACGATCGCCGAGGCGTGCGCTGAGGCGGACGTCATCATGGTTCTCGTGCCCGACACCGAGCAAAAAAAGACGTACGACGCTGAAATCGCGCCGCACCTGACTGCGGGCAAGTGCCTGCTCTTCGCGCATGGCTTTAACATCCGCTTTAACTTGATCAACCCGCCCGCCGACGTTGACGTCGCCATGGTCGCTCCCAAAGGTCCTGGTCACTTGGTGCGTCGTACCTACGTCGAGGGTGGCGGCGTGCCCTCACTGATTGCCGTGCACCAGGACGCGACGGGTCACGCGCACGAAATCGCCCTCGCCTACGCCGACGGCATTGGCGCCACGCGCGCTGGGGTCCTCGAAACGACGTTCACCGAAGAGACCGAGACGGACCTCTTCGGTGAGCAAGCCGTTCTGTGCGGCGGCGTGACGGCACTCGTGCGTGCGGGCTACGAAACGCTCGTCGAAGCTGGCTACCAGCCCGAGAGTGCGTACTTCGAGTGCCTTCACGAACTCAAGCTCATCGTGGACCTCATGTACGAAGAAGGCATCACCGGCATGCGCTACAGCGTGTCCGACACGGCGGAATACGGCGATCTCACGCGCGGGCCGCGCATCATCAACGACGACGTCAAGAAAGAGATGAAGAGGGTCCTCACCGAGATACAAGACGGCACGTTCGCCGCCGAATGGATTCAGGAGAACGAAATTGGACGACCGCGGTACCGCGAACTACGCGACGCGGGAAAGAAGCACCCGATTGAGGCCATTGGGGCGGAGTTACGAAAGATGATGCCCTTCGTGTCGGCCGGTAAGCAGAAGGTCTCGGACGTCTCGGGCGGCGACACGGACTGACTACGTCAGATGAGAAGTGTCCCGGTATCGGGGTCGCGACGCGTAATGCAGTACGCAAGTCCCGCGGGATCACACATCGTTGTCCAGTCATCGAAGACGCGCACGACCGTCGCGCCAAGAGCGACGTGACGTGACGTCTCGATCGTGACGTGGTCACACGCAAAGTCCAGGTGCGCAGAAGCTCGCCTTTTTTCATCTTCCTCGACGCGTTGAAACATGAGACGCAACGCCACGTCGGGATCTCGCGTCAGGTACGCGAACTCTGAGCGCGAACCTTCGTGAAGTGGCCAGTGCGAAAATTCACTCCAAAACGCACACTCCGCGTCAAAGTCCATCGGCGCGACGTCAATGCTCACCTGATCGAGAATGCTGCGACTCCTGGTTTCCCATTCTGAGGGCAGGGGTCGTTCGTGCTCCCCGTGGTGCATTACGACGCAATAGTCCAGTCCAGCCGGTGAACGCATGGTGGTGATCCCGTGACCCTCGCGATCAACGACTGCACCGAGTTCGAGTGCTCGTTCGACTTCTTTTGAAATGTCGTCAACGTGTACGTCGAGATGGCATTTCGCGTTACCTTCCTGGATACGTTGGACGCGGACGTACGCGTCGCCGCTCGTGGGCAGCAGCGTGGCGAACTCACCGTAGATGCCCCGCGGCGGCGACATCGTGCTGGCGGTAATCGCTTGCCAAAACATCGCTCCGGTCGCAAAATCGTCGCCCGGATAGTCCAAAAACGCAGTCAACCAGTGGATTGCCATGAAAATGAAACTACCGGTAGTTCGAGTGAACGATGGGCGGGTCGCTGGCGGTTGGTTAGAGGTTGCCGACGATCCAATTGACGCTGGCGCAAAGTGACGCGACGTCCTCGGGATCGATGCTCGGGAACATCGCGATGCGGAGTTGATTTCGACCGAGTTTGCGATACGGGTCGGTATCGACGACACCGTTGGCCCGAAGTACCTTCGCGATCACCGCGGCGTCGACGTCGTCTTTAAAGTCGATAGTTCCTACGACATTGCTTCGTTCGTCGGGATTGACGACGAAGGGCGTCGCGAAATCTGACGCCTCGGCCCAGGTGTAGAGAATCTCGGCAGACTGGCTGGATCGCCCCGTCGAAAAACTAAGTCCGCCGTTATCGTTGAACCACTTCACTTGGCTCGCCAGCAAATGAATGGTCGCGAGTGCCGGCGTGTTGTAGGTCTGGTTGAGTCGCGAGTTATCGAGTGCGATCTTTAAGTCAAAAAATGCCGGTGTCCAGCGGTCCGACGCCGCGAGCGTCTCGATCCGCTCAATCGCGGCGGGCGAGCACAACGCAATCCAAAGTCCGCCGTCGCTGGCGAAGGACTTCTGGGGGGCGAAGTAATAGCAGTCGAATTGTGTGGCGTCGACGTTCAGTCCGCCCGCGCCCGACGTCGCGTCAACGGCGACGAGGCCCGAGGCACCAGCGGGTCGCTCGATGTTCATCATCACGCCCGTTGACGTTTCATTGTGCGTTAGTGCGTAAAGGTCGACGGAATCGTCTGCTACGGCAAGTGGGTGGGTACCGACGTCGCTCGTGATGATCTGTGGATCCTTGAGGTGTGGTGCCTCTTTGACACAACTCGCGAACTTGGACGAGAACTCACCGAAGCTGAGGTGTTGGGAGTGTTCGCTGACCAAATGAAACGTCGCAGCGTCCCAGAAACACGTGGTACCGCCGTTGCCGAGCAGCACTTCGTAGCCGTCGGGAAGATTGAAGAGTGCGCTCAGTCCATCGCGTACCTCGCCGACTTTGTTACGAACGGTTGCTTGGCGGTGTGACGTGCCGAGGTACGTGGGCGCGTCGGCGAGGAGTGCGTCGAGTTGGTCGACGCGCACCTTGGACGGTCCCGAACCGAAACGCCCGTCGCGCGGGAGAAGGTCAGGTGGAATTCGAAGATCGTCGGGGGAACTCATAGACTTCTACTCTAGGGAAAAGAACGGGGTGACGATGGCTTCGAGAGTAAGCGACCTACTGGGGGGACTGGCGCCGAGCGCGACCCTGGCGGTGGACGCGAAGGCCAAGGCCCTCAAGGCCGCGGGTGAACCGGTCATTGGTTACGGTGCGGGAGAACCCGACTTTCCGACGCCTTCACACATCGTCGAGGCGGCCGCCAAGGCGTGTTTTGACGTGAACAACCACAAGTACACACCAACGGCGGGTCTTCAGGACCTGCGTGACGCGATCGTGGAGAAGTCCAAGCGAGACTCCGGTCTCTCAATCGCCGCGAACCAAATTCTCGTGACCAACGGCGGCAAGCACGCGGTCGCCACAACGTTCATGACCTTGTTGAACCCGGGTGATGAAGTGCTCATACCCGCACCGTATTGGACGACGTACCCCGAAGCCGTCTATCTCGCGGGCGGTGTCGCCGTGCCGGTGATGACGAGTGACGCGAACGGCTTTCGCGTCACTGTTGACGAACTCGAAAAGGCGCGCACGCCAAAGACCAAGTTGTTGGTCTTCGTGTCGCCGTCGAACCCCACGGGTGCGGTGGTGCGACCCGATGACGTGGCCGAGATTGGACGTTGGGCCGCGGAGCACGATATCTGGGTGATGTGCGATGAGATCTACGAGCACCTCGTCTACGGCGAGGCCGAACACGTCTCGATGCCCGTGGTGGCGCCTGAGTTAGGGGACCGTTGGATCGTGGTGAACGGCGTAGCCAAGACTTACGCGATGACCGGTTGGCGCGTTGGTTGGATGATCGGTCCCGTTGACGTTATGGGCGCCGCCGTGAACTATCAGAGCCAAACCACGTCGAACATCTCGAACATCTCTCAGCGCGCTGCCGTGGCCGCATTGGTTGGTGACCTTTCGGCGGTGGCAGAAATGCGTGTGGCCTTTGATCGCCGCCGAAAGTTGATGACCTCATTGCTGAACGAGATCGATGGCGTGACCTGTGCGGAACCGGAGGGGGCCTTCTACTGTTTCCCCAACGTGCAGGGGCTGCTCGGGCGCTCACTCGCGGGTAAGGTCGCGCATTCGTCGAGCGAGTTAGCGGCCAATTTGCTTGAAACAATCAATGTGGCGGTGGTGCCGGGCGAGGCCTTCGGGACGCCCGGCTACTTCCGTCTCAGCTATGCCTTGGGTGATGTTGATCTAAAGGAAGGCCTCGAGCGCTTCGCGGAGCTGGTCGCCGCGGGTTAAGTCCGCTGACGTGTCTTAGTCTGGGTAAACCAACGGAAAGGTTTTGTCGTGTCGCGAGTACTTGTCACTGAAGAGATCGCCGACTCCGGCCTTCAAGAGTTGCGTAACGCTGGTCACGAGGTGGATATTCAACTCGGACTTTCGCCCGAGCAACTCCTTGGCGCCGTCGAGGGAGCCCACGCGCTCATCATTCGGTCCGCGACCAACGTCGATGCGGCCACGCTCGAAGCCGCGAAGGACCTGGTCGTCGTGGGTCGCGCAGGCATTGGACTTGACAACGTCGACGTGACCAAGGCGACCGAACTCGGCGTGATGGTCGTGAATGCGCCGGTGTCGAACATTCTTTCTGCAGCTGAACAGACAATGGCTCTGTTGCTCGCCCAAGCACGCAACATTCCTCAGGCGCACTCGGCGCTTAAGGCCGGCAAGTGGGAGCGCAGCAAGTGGGAGGGTGTTGAACTGCACGGCAAGACTCTTGGCGTGATTGGGCTCGGAAAGATTGGCGCGTTGGTATCCCAGCGCGCGATGGCCTTTGGCATGCACATCATTGCCTACGACCCCTACATCACCGAAGAACGCGCGCGCCACATGGGCATCGACCTAATGGATCTTGATTCGCTGCTCGCTCAGAGTGATTTCATTACGATTCACTTGCCCAAGAACAAGGAAACGACAAACTTACTGAACGCGGAATCACTCAAGAAAACGAAGAAAGGCGTTCGCATCATCAACGTCGCGCGAGGAGGCATCGTCAACGAGGCGGACCTCGCGGCGGCGATTTCGAGTGGTCACGTCCAAGGTGCGGCGCTGGACGTCTTCGAGAAGGAACCAACAACCGAATCACCGTTGTTTGAGCTGCCCTCGGTCGTCGTCGTTCCCCACCTCGGCGCCTCGACCGCAGAAGCCCAGGACAAAGCAGGCGTGACGATTGCCGAACAGGTACAGCTCGCCCTCGCGGGCGACTTCGTGCCGTTCGCGGTCAACGTCTCGGCCGGAGAAGTATCGAACGTGGTCCGTCCTTTCATGGGTCTCGCCGAAGTGCTCGGTCGATTCATCGGTGGACTGCTCGACGGCAAGCCCGCGGACCTCGAAGTCGTCTACCAAGGCGAGCTCGCGGGCTCGGGTACCAAGATTCTCACGCTGTGCGCGTTGAAAGGATTGCTCGTCGCAACCGGCCACGAGAGTGTGTCGTTCGTCAACGCGCCTCAACTAGCGACTGAGCACAATCTCACGTACGGCGAATCCTCGGTCATAGATTCGCCCGAATACGTCAACTTGATCACGGTGAAATCGGGCGAGCACACGGTGTCGGGCACCTTGATGACCATAGGAACGCGCCTGGAGACTCGAATCGTCGGCGTTGACCGCCACAGTGTCGAGATCCCGCCTGGCGCGTCGATGCTCGTCGTGCACAACGACGATCGCCCGGGCATGATTGGCGTCGTGGGGCTCGCACTTGGTGGGGCCAACGTCTCGATCGTTTCGATGGCGGTGGGCCCCGACCCCAAAGATGAGACGGCCCTCATGGTCCTTTCCACCAACACGCCGACACCCGCTGACGTCATTGACAATCTTCGTCACACCGATGGGATTTTGGACATCCACCTCATCACCTTGCGCTAAACATCGTTTGAGCGTTTCGCACGAGTGTGAGCATTGTCGGCGTTCAACGAGAACAAGGAAATCGTCCGAGGGGGACAGTATGAAGGCTGCGGTCTACTACGAAACGGGCGCGCCCGACGTCTTTCGCTACGAAGAGGTCGCTGATCCCGTCGCGGGGCCGAATGACGTCCTGCTGAAGGTCTCATTCGTAAGCGTTGAGGGTGGCGACACACTCAATCGACTTCGTGGAGAATTGAATCAGGTGCCACACATTGTTGGTTATCAGTGCTCGGGCGTGGTCGTCGGGGTGGGCGAGAACGTCACTGCGTTTCGCGTCGGCGATCGAGTGGTCACGACGGGCGTCGACGGATCGCACGCCGAACTGAGGGTCGCGGGCGAAGCCTTCACGTGGAAGATCCCCGACGACGTCTCGCTGGAAGATGCAGCGTGCGTGCCGGTGCCCTTTGGCACGGCGGATGATTGTCTTTTCGAATTCGGACGGCTCGCCGCGGGTGAGACCGCGCTTATCCACGCGGGTGCGGGAGGTGTTGGTATCGCGGCGATCCAGATGGCTAAGCGCGCGGGCGCGCGCGTCTTCGCCACCGCATCGAACGAGGAGAAGCTCGAACGGCTCAAGGACCTCGGCATGGACGAAGGCATCAATTACGTCACGCATGATTTCGTCGCCGAGGCGCGCCGACTTACTGACGGTCGCGGCGTCGACGTCATCGTCGACTCCGTGGGTGGTGTCACGTTGCAAGGCAGCATCAATGCATTGGCCTATCGCGGGAGGTGCGTGACAGTGGGCGACGCGGGCCGCGTGGCGGCAGAGCGCGTCGACGTCTCGACGATGCGCGTCAACAACCAAACGCTGTCGGGCTATTTCCTTGGTGCGGAACTGTTTTTCTTTCCTCGTGCGCACGAGATGATTGCCAAAAACTTGGACCTCATCGCGAAAGGCGAGTTGCGCGTCGTCGTTGATCGGATCTTTGACCTCAAGGACGCTGCTGCTGCTCACGCCTACATCGAAAGTCGCCAGTCCTTCGGGCGAGTGCTGCTCGAGCCTTCGTCGAACTAACTCAACTAAAAGAAACTGATGAGATCGATGCGGTCCATCACTTCTTTGGTGAGTAGGTCGACCGCGTCGAGGGCGGTCATGTTCTCGGTGACTTGTTCGGGCGACGAGGCACCCGTGATCACCGTCGAGACGTGGGGATTCTTCACGCACCAGGCGAGCGACAACTGAGTGAGAGTGATGTCCAGTTCGTCCGCGATGGTCTTCAGTTCGCTGACTTTCTTGTTGCGCTCAGGGTCGGTCAACATACCTTTGAGCCACTCGTAGCCCGGCAGTGTCGCGCGCGAACCTTCGGGAACTCCGTTGAGGTATTTACCCGTGAGCAAGCCCGACGAAAGGGGCGACCAGATCGTCGTGCCGAGGCCAATGTCCTCATAGAGGCGCGCGTATTCCTTCTCGACGCGCTCGCGCCAGAAGATGTTGTACTGAGGCTGCTCCATGAGCGGCTTATGAAGGTGATGACGGTCGGCAACGTCGTAGGCGGCACGGATCTCGTCGGCGCTCCACTCCGAGGTGCCCCAGTAAAGGGCCTTGCCCTGAGTGATCATGTCGCTCATGGCCCAGACCGTCTCTTCAATGGGCGTCTTGGGGTCGGGTCGATGACAAAACACCAAGTCCACGAAGTCGAGCCCGAGGCGTTCGAGTGAGCCGTCAATCGCCTGGCTGAGGTACTTACGATTAAGGGTGTTGCGCATATTGGGAATCTCGTGCAAACCCCAGAAAAGTTTGGTCGAGATGATGTACTCGTATCGCTGCCACCCAAGTTCGCGAATGGCGGCGCCCATGACGCGTTCGGACTCGCCGGCGGAGTACGCCTCCGCGTTGTCAAAGAAGTTGACGCCTGCTTCCTTCGCGGCACTCAAACAGGCGGCAGCCTGATTGGCCGTCTCGAGTTGATTCGCGTTGCCAAAGGTGACCCAACTGCCAAAGGACAAGACGCTGACTTTGAGTCCAGAGCGGCCCAGTCGTCGGTATTCCATTTTCGCCATGCTCTCTCCTTTGAGAAGTGTGTAGCCCTAGGCTGCGGGGTTCGTGGGTACGTCGGGCCAGTCTTCGAACGACGTGGGCCCGGATTGTTTTGGTCGTTTGAGCAACAGCACGACGCCGGCGAGTGCCGCGCCGAAAAGAAGGATCACCGTCAGTTTGAAGAGTGCCTTCATGAATCCCACGAAGGACAGGATACTTGTCAAAAGTATGGACTTCTCGCAAAAGCCAGGTACAATGGTTCTATGACATTCAGCCAGAGCGAGCTACTTCTTTAGGAGGGCGAGCATCTGCTTGCCCGACGCCCCCGCTTTGGCGGGGGTTTTTTGTTTCTCGTTTAAGGTCTCAGCGGAAAGGAAGAACATGAGGCGAAACCAACAGCCCAGCCCCATGGCGTTCGACAAGTACCAACCCACGGTGCCCGTCGACCTACCGGACCGCACGTGGCCCAACAAGCGGCTCGAGCGCGCTCCTCGCTGGTGCAGCGTTGACCTGCGTGACGGCAATCAGGCGCTCATTGATCCCATGGACCTCGAACGCAAGAACGTCATGTTCGCCCAACTCGTCGCAATGGGGTTTAAGGAGATCGAGGTGGGATTCCCCTCCGCTTCCCAGCCCGATTTCGATTTCGTGCGCCACATCATCGAAAATGATCTCATCCCCGCGGACGTGACCATTCAGGTCTTGACCCAGTGTCGCGAGGACCTCATTCGTCGCACGTACGAGTCATTGCAGGGGGCCAAGAGCGCCATCGTGCACTTTTACAACTCGACGTCGACGTTGCAGCGACGCGTGGTGTTCGACATGGACAAAGAGGGCATCAAGAAGATCGCCACGGACGCCGCCGCCCTCTGTAAGGGCCTCGAATCCATGTCACCCACGACGACGTTCTTCTATGAATACTCTCCCGAAAGCTTCACCGGTACCGAGCTCGAGTACGCGCTCGAGGTCTGTGAGGCGGTGTGTGACGTTATTGGCCCGACGCCCGAGAATCCGCTGATCTTGAATCTGCCAGCCACGGTCGAGATGTACACGCCGAACCTCTACGCGGACGCCATCGAGTGGTTCTGTCGCCACGTCACACGTCGCGACTGCGTACTCGTCTCGCTGCATCCTCATAACGACCGCGGCACTGGCGTCGCGGCGGCCGAATTGGGAGTGCTCGCGGGCGCGGACCGCGTCGAGGGCACGCTCTTTGGCAATGGCGAACGCACTGGCAACGTTGACGTGGTGAACCTCGCGCTCAATCTCTTCAGCCAGGGCATCGATCCCGAGTTGGATATTCGTGACATCGACAAAGCACGCCACGTGGCCGAGTACGCCAATCGACTGCCCGTTCACATGCGACACCCCTACGTGGGCGAACTCGTCTACACCGCATTTTCAGGGTCGCACCAAGACGCGATCAAAAAAGGCATGCTCGCCATTGGTGAGACCTACGACGTGTGGGAAGTGCCGTATTTGCCAATCGATCCCAAGCACACGGGCCGCACCTACGAGGCCATCATCCGCGTGAACTCACAGTCGGGCAAGGGGGGAGTTGCCTACCTCCTTCGCGCAGAGCACGGTCTTGACCTACCGCGGGCCATGCAGGTGGAGTTCTCCAAGCAAGTCCAGGAGTTGACCGAAAAAACGGGCACCGAGATTTCGTCCGCCGAGATCTGGGACGTCTTTACGACGACCTACCAACGGGAGAATGCGACAATCCAGCTGCTCTCGAGCGAGGTTTCGGCCGATCAGCACAACACCCGAATCTTCGCCCAATTGGTAGTGAACGGACAGCACGTCACCGTAAAGGGTGAGGGCAACGGTCCGATCGACGCGCTCATGGCGGGTCTGCGCAACGAGATGGACGTCGACTTCAAGGTCCGCGACTACCACGAGCACGCGTTGACGGCCGGATCAGAAGCGTCGGCGGTCGCGTACGTAGAGGCCCAAGGTGCTGACGGCTCGACCTGGTGGGGGGTTGGCATGAGTTCATCGATTCTTGACGCGTCACTCGAAGCGGTGGTCTCGGCGGCGAATCGCCGTCGGTAGCGGTCGCGCACCTAGAATTGTGTAGGTGACCTTCCACTCCGCTCTCGTCGATGCTGGCTGGGCTGCAGTGTTCCTCGGGATCGTGGGGACGTACGCGCAGTTCACTCGCGCGCGCCGGCTCGGTATCGAAGGCATCTCATTCGCGACGTGGGTCCTTTTTGCCTTCATGGGATGTTTTTGGATTACCTACGGCGCAGTCTCCGCACACTCGTGGCAGGTCATTCTTGGCAGCCTGCTCGTATTGCCCTTCCAGCTCGCGATCGTGTTTCGACTGAAGCCGTGGAACGAACGCACGATCTTGGCGCGATCGTTCTTCTTTTTTGTGGCGTGTTGCGTGGTACCAACGTTGTTGTGGGGATGGGCAGGGGGTGTCTACGGCACCGGCGTCGCAATGACGGCCAACCGAGGTCCACAATTGATCGAACTGATTCGTCACCGAGACGCGAGTGGCGTGTCCGTGAGCTCGTGGATGGTGGGCGCGAGTGGGTCAGCACTTTGGATTCTCTATTACAGCGGTGTGCACCTGTGGGCCGCGTTGATCGCGACGCTCTTTGCGGGAATCGCGAATCTCACCATTGGTCTTCTGGCGTATTGGCGTCACGTGACGTATCGCCAGCGACTCGCGGTCGAACAAGTTTTCGCGGACTGACGACTACCTGTATTTGCGGTTCGATTTCTTCTCGTCGCGGTAGGCGTCAATCAATTCGTTGACGCGGCGCTGATAGAGGTTGGCGACGCCCATATCGGGGAGAAAAACCTTCACGGTTGTGGGGACTTCGTCGAGCTGTTCGAATGTTCGTCGCCCGAGCGCGACTGACGCCGCCAGCGCGGTGCCGCGCAACTGGGCAATCATGGGACTTTCCACTTGGTGAACCTCGCGACCCAGAGTGTCGGCAAATATTTGGCACCATAGGTCGGACTGGGCACCGCCACCCACCAGACGTAGCGGCGCGAGCCGTTGGCCGGCGAACTTCTCGACGTAACGAAACAGCCACGCGCTGTTGGCGGCCACCCCCTCCATGACGGCGCGGATCATGTCGGCGGTGTTGGTGGTGATCGAGAGGTTGCGAAAGCCCCCGCGCAGTCGTTTGTCGTCAACGGGCGAGCGCTCGCCCGCGAGCCACGGAGTGAAGAGCACGCCGTTCGCGCCGGGCGGCGAGGTCGAGGCGAGCGTCGTCATGTCCTCGTAGGTCATTCGCGCGCCGCCGCCCGCGAGAAGACCTTGGAGCCACTCGAGAGATTTCGCACCTGTTTCTTGGTTGTCGATAATCACGTACGAGTCGTTCGTGAGACCCGGCACCGCCGCTATCGAATGCAACACGTCAGTCTTCTTGGAGGCCACGGGACAACTTATCCATGACGTCGTTGAAAGAGCGATGTGTGTGGCGAATTCTCGAGTGGCGCCCGAGCCAAACGCGGCAGCGTGAAGGTCGGGCATCGAGGCCACGACCACCGTGTCAACGGGAAGTCCAAGCTCCGCGCGCAACTCATCGCGCACAGGACCAAGCACACTGTTCGCCGCGACCAGTGGTGGCAATTTCTCGGTGCTAAGCCCGACCGACGCGAGCAGTGCATCGTCGTAGGCAAAACGCTGCAGATCACGATTATCGGTCATCCACATTGCGAGGCGCGTCGCGTAGGTTGCCGCCGCCACGCCGCTGAAGCGCATCGCGAGGTAATCAACGGGTTCCATGAACCATCGAGTCCTTGCGCAAATATCCGGTTGCTCGTTGAGCATGTACAAAATTTGGCCCACCGGATCCGCGCCCGATGTCGAGGGCGCGCCTCCCGTTCGTTGAATGAAACGCCGCAGTTTTGCCGCGCTGTAGCCCTGTACCGGTCCACCGAGCGCGCGTCGGCTGTAGCGTCCACCTCGCGTATCGAGCCACGTCAGACAGTCGCCCGTTGGTTGACCGAGTTCGTCGACGGGAACGGTCGAGGCGTACTGGCCCGTGATCGCGACGACTCGCACGTTCGCGCGTTCAACGCGGTCATCATCGAGGAGTCGCTGAGCGGACTCGCGTATCAGTGTCCACCAGAGGTTCGCGTCCTGGGTCGATGCACCGCGTTCATCGAAGTGCGTCGGCACGTGGCGAACTTCGTGGCACAGTGCGGCGCCGTCGAGGGTCACGATGCCGACCTTCGGGCCACCCGTGCCGAGATCGACGCTCAGACAGAGTTCTTCGCTCGTCATTAACTCGGAATGGAGGACTGCTGATCCATCATCGCGGCCATGAACATCTTGATGAAGGCGTCGGCCTCGTCATTGGGCCCGCCTTCGACACCTCCATAGACGGCACCTGACTTAGGCTTTTCGCCGGCGTGGTTCTGCGCGTACTCAACTGCGTCAGCGATGTCGGTGCGCCAACGCTCGACGACGCCTGGTTGTGTTTGGGGTCGGGTGACCGCCATGTGCAATGCGTTCGGGTATTGCTGGCCGTTCAAGCGCCAACCCTTCGTGCGCAAGAAGTCGTTCACGTGATAGACGTCGAACTCGTCGGACGTGAACGAAAAAAGAAAACTGGGATTGCCGAGAATTCGTAACGAATCATGCGAGAGTATGACCTCTTGCATCGAGCGCGAGGTGGCGAATATCTGTTCGGCGTAGCCGCGGTACCCACTTCGTCCGAGTTGGACCATTGCCGCCCAAGTCGCCGCGAGCAGTCCCGCGGACCTCGAACCGTCCATACCCGGCGAACAGTATTTTCCGCCTGACCAATCAGGCTGGTAGAAGTATTGGCTGTTGCGTAGTGCCTGATCGGCGAAGCAAAGCACGCTCGTACCCTTAAGGGCATAACCATACTTATGCGTGTCCGCAGAGATTGTGGTCACACCGGGCACCGCGAAGTCAAACGGTGCAATGTCGTAACCGAGCTCGCGCCCGAAGGGCAGGATGAAACCGCCGAGGCATCCGTCGACGTGCAGACCAATCTCGTGCTCGAGCGCAATCTGGCCTAATTCGGTGATGGGGTCAATCGTGCCGTAACCGTAATTGCACGCCGAACCAATGAGAGCGACCGTGTTCTTGTCGATGTTCTTTTTCACCCAGTCGGTGTCGACTTGCGTGGTAATTGGATCGATGGGCGCCACGCGCAGTTCGACGCCAAAAAGGTGACACGCCTTGTCAAATGCCGGGTGCGCGGTTTCGGGTTTAATGACGTTGGGTCGACCCACTTTGTCGGTGTTGTACTCGCGATAGGCGAGTATCGCGTGGGCAATGGAACCACTTCCACCGCTCGTGACCAGTCCAACCGCTGACGAGTCGCTGAGCGCAGACGCGTTGAGCATGTCGAGCGTCATAGCAATGACCTCCGCTTCGAATTTGGTCGAGCTCGGACACATGTCGCGTTGAAGTGAGTTGACATAGGAGAAGTACGAAAAGGCTTCATTGAGAAAGTCGTAGTGCCCGTGATCACCGCAGTACATCGTGCCCGAGCACTGTCCCGACTCCCAGGCGGCGTTTTCAGTTTCCGACATGTACGACATCGTCGCCAGCACGTCGGCGCGCGCCGTGCCCTCCTCGGGCATCGTCCGATGGACGAGAAACCGGTCAGCGTAGGGAAAGTCGCTCATTGCTGCTCCATTCAATTGATTTCAAGAGCGTAGAGCGCTCCACGCGTGCTGAGGTTTCGTTCTCCGAGAGGCCTTAAGACCTCGCGTTGCCCGTGGACCCAGCAAGTAGGGTTGCTCTAGGAGCGTCCTGTGGGCGCGCCTGAGACGCCAGTTCGAGTTGGACGATCTAGAAGATTGTCGCTCGGCCGGGCTCGACGCCTCCATTTGCAGGAGGACTCTATGTCGAATTCCACCGCCGTTCTTGACGGCACGCGTACCCAGTCGGACAAAGAGACGATGTACGCGCTCGTCTATGGAGGACCTAACCAGAAGAAATGGGCGCAAGTCCCCAAGCCGTCCATCATTGATGACACGGACGCCATCATTCGGGTCGACATCACCACGATCTGCGGTTCGGACCTTCATATCTTGAAGGGTGACGTGCCGGAAGTTACCGTGGGCCGAATTCTCGGTCATGAGGCAATTGGGACCGTGGAGTCCGTGGGTCCGGGCGTGAAGATCCTGAAGCCGGGTCAGCGCGTCGTGGTCTCGTGTATTTCGTCGTGCAGCATCTGTCGATTCTGCCGCGAAGGACGCTTCGGCCAATGCCTCAATGGTGGCGGATGGATTCTCGGGCATCTGATTGACGGTACGCAAGCGGAGTTCGTGCGCGTGCCGTTTTGTGACACGTCGACGTACCCAGTCCCCACGGGCGTCTCGGACGAAGAGCTGTTGATGTTCTGTGACATCATTCCTACCGGCTACGAAGTCGGTGTTCTGAATGGCGCTGTGGCGCCCGGTGATGTCGTCGCCGTGGTGGGCGCAGGTCCCGTGGGCCTCGCCGCAATAAAGACGGCACAGTTGTTCAGCCCGCGCGCCATTGTCGCGATCGACCTTGATGACAAACGACTTGATCAAGCGAGGAAGTTCGGCGCTGATTACACCGTTAACAACGGGGCGAACGATCCCCTCAAGCAAATCATGGCCTTGACCAATGGCCTCGGAGCCGACGTCGCCATTGAAGCGGTTGGTCTTGAATCGACGTTCGAGCTCGCCACGACGTTGGTTCGCGCGTGCGGACACATTGCCAACATTGGTGTGCACGGCGCACCCGCCATGCTTCACCTTGAAAAGCTCTGGGGCAAGGACGTGACGATCACCACCGGGCTTGTCGACACGCGTACCGTGCGCGACTTGCTTGGACTCGTCGAAAGTAAAAAACTCGACGTCGCCGCGTTCGTTACGCATCGATTCAAGTTGGCGGAGATCATCGACGCGTACGAGACGTTTTCGACTGCCGGGAAAACTGGCGCACTCAAAGTCGTGCTCGCGCCGTGATTCCGTTTGACCGACATTCACCTTTGCTGAAGTAACGATGACCGCAGTTGCCGTACAACTCAGTTGACGAATGGTTCGTCAACGGAAAAGAAAGATGGTTGTCTCATGACAATGACCGAACTCGTCCTCGGCAATCCCTCCGATATCCACGCGCCGCACTTCTGGCACTGGTTGAAGCGCT
>Ga0302319_10004564_pt1 | contig 28328 bp, 22 predicted proteins | sample Bog_T0_2_FD_203319 | JGI IMG/M metagenome (GOLD analysis project Ga0302319, IMG submission 203319) | Peat permafrost microbial communities from Stordalen Mire near Abisko, Sweden - Bog_T0_2 | ecosystem: Environmental > Terrestrial > Soil > Wetlands > Peat | place: Sweden: Abisko, Stordalen Mire... | reverse complement strand
GCGTGTAATCAATCGCCTGGCCAAGCAACCCCTGCGGCAAAGTTTTTCTCCGGATCAGTTCCATAGCGCGGTTCAGTCGAGTCAATACGGGTTGCGATTGCCAAGCGCGCATCGCCTCACGCAGTGCGGGTCCAGCCTTTTGCTCGCGCAACTTCTTTTCCACCGCGTAGAGTTGGCCAATCTGCCCCACAAACCATGCCGCCAATTTCGTCTCTGCCAAAGCTTCGTGAAAACCCCTGCGAACATGCGCCCAGCATCCAACCAATGTCAAATCGCCACGGGCTTTGGCCAGCGATTCATACGCGGAGTAGCCATCCGTCTGGAGTTTGCCCTGGAAGTTTTTCAAGAATTCCTCCGGGCCTGCCCGCGACCTGCTCACCCGCCATTCAAACAGCACATCGCTCTTGGGTCGGCTGTAAACCCAAAGGTAGCCTTGCTGACTTTTGCCCTTCACATCCGGGTCCAAATATCGAATTGGCGTCTCGTCGGCTTGCAGGTAATTGCCAGCCAACAAATCTTCCCGGATCACCCGATACACAGGTTTCAACAGCTCGGCGGCTTGTTCGACCCAACAGCCCATCGTCTTGCGGCTCAGTTCCACGCCGAACTGTTGGCGGAACATCTTCTCCTGACGGTAGAGCGGTTGATGATATTCATATTTGCTGACCAGAATCTGCGCCAGCAAGCCCGATCCCACCATGCCTTGTTCAATTGGCTGAGGAGGCAGCGGTGCCATGGCAAAGCGTTCGGCCTTTACGTAACGCGGGCGGATGAAAATGCGTTTGATGATTTTTGGTGCGACCCAGTCCAGTTGGCTGGTGCGCTCTTCGCTGATCTTTTTCCAACCCTCGGGTTGAGACTGGACTTCCGACGGCTCGATCACGATCTCCTGCGTCTCCAGCTTGTCTTCGACCAGCATTCGCCGCACCGGATGTGCCACACCATTGCGTGTAGCTGTCGTGGTCTTGGGCTCTTCCGCTGGTAACGTGATGACGTTGGGCAAACCTTGCAGCAGCAGTTCGAGTTGGTGCTTGTCCAGCCCTTCGTTGCGTGAACCGCCGAAGTAGTGGCGGATATATTGGTCGAGCTTCTGGCGCAGCAGCCGGTTCTCCAGTTCCAACGCGACGACACGCGCACTCAACTCATCTACCTTTTGAAGCAGCGTGGTGTCGGTGTTCATCAGCTCGCATTGATAGACACACACCACAGAAAAAAGTTTCACTGGAACGAAAGATTATTTGAAATAGTTATTGTCTGCCATTCAGCGGCGATACCAGTTCTTTTTTGAGCGCACTTCCAACCCGTGAATCAATGCGCTGAACTCCTCGCCGCGTAAATCTACCTGACCATTTTCACTTACCGGCCATGTGAATCGTCCGCGTTCCAATCGCTTCGCACAAACCCATAAACCATCCCCATCCCAGTAAAGCACTTTGATCCGGTTCCGCCGCCCATTGGTGAATACGAACAGATGCCCGGACAACGGATCGGTTTTAAGTTGCTCCACGACCAGACTGTAAAGCCGGTTGAAGCTGCCGCGCAAATCCACCGGTGTAGTGGCAACCAGCACCCGCGTCGCACTGGTGACACTCAACATGGCAGCGCCTGCAAGAATTGAGGCAACATCTGCACATCCGAGCCGTTTTGCAGCCGGACGATCCAGCCCTTTGGGCTGACGACTTCAACCGGCCAGTGTGAAGCTGGGCTGGGCAACCGGACTTCTTGAAACTTAACTTTCGCGGGCACAGCCTCGCGTTCCAAGCGCAACCATTTGCTCAGGGTGGACAGCCCGACGCCGTGCTGGGAGGCAAAATCGGATTGGGTTAATTGACTTTCGTGGAAACGCGCCAGAAATCGTTGCCGCTGTTTTGAAGTCCAACGCCGCCGTCCTGGTCCGGTTTTTGATGTATTCATCCCGCCATGATTTCATAACCGGGCACCGATAACTAGACGTGGAAGGTCAGCCGCATACGCAATGACGATGGCGATTTTCATGCGGGCGACCGGCAGCATCCACCGATTTCCGAACCGGGTCGAGAAATTTTTGCCAGCGGCAGCAACTTTTGTTCGCGTGGTTTGCGGTTCAACCGGCCAAAGCTCCAGCGGGCCGGAGCACTCCAGGACGCTTCGCGCTGGCGTTGGCCACGGAACATCGCGCCCGCGTTTTGGACGGCGGCGGCCCTCCGCCGCTTTTGGTTGCGCGTCAATTCATGAAACCTGATCAGCCGCATGGCTGACTTGGAAGGCCGCTGCCCTAACCAGAAACGTCGCCTTCCAACCTTGGAAAGCGCCTGCGCTGGTTTGGCAAGCCCTTTCGCTAACTTGGAATGCTCCTTGTCAAACATGGAATGCTCCATGTCTAACTTGGAACGTCACCTTCCAAACATGGAATGCCCGTTCGCTAACTTGGAAAGCCCTTTCTCAAACATGGAAAGCCCCATGTCTAACCAGAAACGTCGTATTCCAAGTTTGGAATGCGCCTTGTCAAACCTGGAAAGCCCTTTTGCTAACTTGGAATGCGCCTTGTCAAACATGGAAAGCCCCTTCTCTAACTTGGAATGCGCCTTCTCTAGTTTGGAAAGCCGCATTCCAAGTTTGTAAATGGCCGTAATTGTCCTGTTGGAATACTGGCTTTTCCAAAAACGAGACAATTCAGGCGTTGAGCATCAGACGGGATGGCAGAAAATCAAGCGGCGGCGGTTTCTTTCGCCCCGTCCGGGGCTGATTTTGTTTCATCACTTCACCCACGGTTGAAACCGTGGGCTATTATCGGTCGCTGCTCCGCACCTTCAAATGGATTTCGGTGATGACATGATTTGGTGGGGCGAGCGTCCCCGCGAGCAGCGAGAACTGTTGGACGCACCTCGGCTCGCGAGGACGCTCGCCCCACCAAACTGATACAATACCGGCGGCTGGCGAGCCGGTGTTTGAACACGGCCACAGTTTTTTTCTGGCTCACGGGGACGCCCGACCCGCCAAAAACCGTCACCACCATGCCGGCAGCGGGCGAAAAAAAGTTGGCACGCGCGATGCTTTTATTTTTTTTGAAACCGAAACTTCCGCGAGACCGGATAGTCCCCTCCAGGAGCTTCTTTTGAAACAAAACTGTTAAGAGAAAGCGAATAAAGTATGCCAAACACTCCCGTTAGAAACTTCCGGCTTAACACCGGATTCACGCGTGACCCGGACGACGAGGTGAACAATCTGTCGCTCGACGTCGCGGATGCCCTGACCGGGCACCCGGTCTTCACCGCGCCGCCGGTATCGCCGGCGGCCATCAAAGCCCTGCAGGTGACCTTCAGCGCCAGCATGGTGGACGCGCGCAAACTCGGCACGGACCGCACGCTGACCAAAAGCATCGCCCGCCAGGCGCTCGTGGACGCACTGGTGAGCGACGCCCTTTATTGCCAGGGTGTCGCCCGCCATGACCTCAACACATTGCTGACCTCGGGTTACGACGTGGTGAGCACCAACCGCGCGTCCGGCCCGCTGGACACGCCAAGCATCATCAGCATCAACAACAGCGTGAGCGGCCAGCTCACCGTGCGCGGCCAGGGCGTGCTCAACGGCCGCATCTATCAGGCCCGCACCAGCACGGACGGCGGCAAGACCTGGACGGACATGGGCAATTTTAATGGCGCGCGACTGATGCTGCTCGCGCCGGTGACCCCGGGCACGACCTACCTGGTGGCAATCTGCGCGCTGGGCGGCAGCACCGGTCAGAGTGCGTGGAGCAACCCCGTCAGCATCATGGCAACGTGAGCCGGAAAAGTTGAGGGTTCATTATTGAGAGATGAGAGATTAAACAACCGCCGGAACGAGCAATCGTTCCGGCGGCTTTTTTTTGCAAGGATTGGGTTTGGTGAGTCGAGGCTGCTGGTGACACGGAAATTGTAGCGTCGGTCTGTGACCGTCGGATGGCGCTGACACAGCGCCGCTACAAAACCATGGTTCGCGGGGACGCTCGCCCCACCAAAATGGCGAACTGATCCCCTGCCCGCCGTTCACGCGCCGAAGATGGCGTGGATAATTTTCCGGCCGCAAAAAATCCAGGCCGCCGCCGCGAGCGCGATGTAGGGGCCGTAGGGCATCCGCGACGACCATTCGCGCCGGCGCAGCAAAATCAAAACGATGCCCACCGCCGCGCCGATCATCGAGCTGAACATCAGTGAAAACAGCACGCCCTGCCAGCCGATGAATGCGCCGATGCCGGCCATGAATTTCACGTCGCCCAATCCCATCGCCTCGCGCGGCAGCACGATTTCCGAGCTGACGGCCTCCAGATGTTTCACGTCGTCGGGGTTGATCTCCTCGTCGCCGATTTTCAATGTGACCGGCGAAAGTTTGACGGTCACGTCCCGGTAGCCGCGATCCACCAGTTCGACGGTGCGCGCGTGCAGCACGATGGCATCCGACTTGCGGTAAAAAATTTCCTCGTAGGGAATTTCCTTGTCCGGCAGATGCACGCAGGTTTCGCCGAAGATAATGGTCGTGTCCACGGGCAGTTTCAGCCGCTGCCGGCCGAACATGAGTTTGCCCAGCCGCAGGACCGCATAGACGACGCCCGCGCCGACCGCCGCGCCAAGGACGCTGCGCACCATGCCGGTGCCGATGGAATTGGTGTCCTGCAATTGCGGCAGAAAAAACGACGCGGCGAACCCGGCGACGATGCCGCCGAGCGTGATTTCGTCCGGGATGATGAAATGCTCGAAGTCAATGAACGTCGCCACGATCAGCCCGGCGAGAAAAACGGCATAGACCAGCGCGAGCGGCATGGAGCGCAGCGCATGGACGGGATTGCCGAACGCGAGCCAGCAGCCGAGGAACGCCACGCCGGTCAGCAGTTCGACGATGAAGTAGCGCGGGGAAATCGGCGCGCCGCAATTTTTGCAGCGGCCCTTGAGCGCGAGCCACGTCAGCAGCGGGATGTTCAGGTAAAACGGGATCGCGTATTTGCAGTGCGGGCAATGCGACGGCGGCGAGACGACGCTCAAGTCCAGCGGCATCCGGTAAATGCACACGTTCAGAAAACTGCCGACGATGCAGCCGAGCGAGAAGAAGCACAGCGACCAGAAATGGAACGGCACAAGCTGCCAGTTTTCAGGATTAAAAATGTTATGGAGCATCAATTGATTCCAAAGTCCAAAGTCTAAAGTCCAAAGTCAATGCTCGCGATGAAACTTCAGGTTTTGGACGCGGGACTTTGGACGGCGTTTTCAAGCGCCTGGCGCATCACGGCGAGCGGCGCGGTTTTGCCCGTCCAGATCTCAAACGCCTTCGCGCCCTGATGCAGCAACATGCCAAGGCCGTTCGCGGTCCGGCAGCCGGCGGCTTTTGCGGCGGCGAGCAGCTTCGTTTCCGCCGGGCGGTAAATCATGTCATAAACGGCGCGGGTTTGTTTCAGGGAAAATTGTTTTTCGTCGAGCGGCGAAGCGTCGTTGACTTTCAAGCCGAGTGAAGTGGCGTTCAGCAGCAAATCAATTTGAGCCTTTGGATAGCCGACAGAAATTTTTACGGACGGGAATTGTTTTTTGATTTCGGTGGCAATTTCTTCCGCTTTGCTTTGCGTGCGATTGACGAGAAAGAGTTCGGCGACGTTTTCCGACGCGAGTTTCAAGGCTGCCGTCCGCCCGGCTCCGCCGACGCCGAGCAGCAAAACTTTCGCGCCGCGCAGTTCCAGTTTCAAATCCTCGCGCAACGATTGGGTGATGGCGTCCGCGTCGGTGTTGAAACCCACGGAACCCTCCGGCGTAAATTTGACCGTGTTGACCGCGCCCCATTTTTTTGCGGAGTCGTCCAGCGCATCCACCATTTCCACCGCGAGCAGTTTGTGCGGCACGGTCAGATTGATTCCGGCGAAGTGCATCGCCTTTGCGCCCTCAATCGCGGCGCGGAGATTTTTCGGGTCCACTTCAAACGCGAGGTAGCGCCAGTCCAAACCGAGCGCGGCGAAGGCGGCGTTGTGCATGGCGGGCGACGCGGAGTGCGCGATGGGCGAGCCGAACACCGCGCACAGGCGCGTGGCGGCGTTGATGGCGGGTTGAACCGGCTGTGACACGCGTGATTTATATTCGGCAACGGCGTGAGTTCAAAGCGCAAAGTCCGGCGGCGGCACAAACAAAAAGGGGCGACGCCCGTTGAGAGCGTCGCCCCGCAAAATAATTTTGTGCGAATCAGTAGCGTTCCCGGCGTCCGCCGCCATCGCCGCCGCCGTAATCACGGCGCGGGCCGCGGTCGCTGCGCGGCGGGCGTTCTTCCTTCGGGCGCGCGATGTTGACCGTGAGGGGGCGTTCGGCGAGCGTGGCGCCGTGCATGGCTTCGATGGCCTTTTGCGCCTCTTCGGGCGTGGACATCGTGACGAAGGCGAAGCCGCGCGAACGGCCGGTCATCCGATCCATCATGAGGCTGACTTCGACAATCGAGCCGTGGGCGGAGAACGCGTCGTGCAATTCGTTTTCGGTGGTGTTGAACGAAAGATTCCCGACAAACAGTTTCGTGCTCATTCGATGATTGGCTGTTCAGAGTCACTGCTCTCTTCAGACTGTTCCCGACCACCGGGATTCAAATCATCACTGAACCGCGTTCACTTGAGGATTTTCCATGTCCAGAAAGAATGCCATCTCACAGACCGGTTCAGTGTAACCAGCGCCAAAAATCGTGCAAGCAAAATCCGGCCGACGGCGCGCGCAAACAACGCCCCCGCTGGATTCCGGGATTGCCAGTCCACGCTGATTCCTTAAATTGGGCGGATGATGTCTGCGCGCGTTGTCCACCCGGTCATGGTTGTTCTGGCCATGCTGTCTTTTTCCCTGTTCGCGGCGGACGATGACGCGCCCGGCCGCGATTCCAAGCCGCAACCGGGCGTGCCCAAGGGCGACTTGCTGAAATTCACGTTGGAAAATTCCCGAATCTTCCCCGGCACACGCCACGATTACTGGGTTTATGTGCCGAAGCAATACTCGCCGGAAACTTCCGCGTGCGTCTATGTCGGACAAGACGGCGTGAGCCTCGACGCGCCGACCGTCTTCGACAATCTCATCTACAAAAAAGAAATGCCGGTGACCATCGGCGTCTTCGTCAAGCCCGGCATCGTGCCCGCCGCCGACACGAACAGCGCGCTCGACCGTTACAACCGCAGTTACGAATACGACGGCCTCGGCGACAATTACGCGCGCTTCCTGCTCGAGGAAATTTTGCCCGCCGTCGAAAAAGTGACTTTGCCCGACGGCCGCGCGATTCACCTTTCACACGACGGCAACGACCGCGCCATCGGCGGCCAGAGCAGCGGCGGGATTTGCGCGTTCACCGCCGCGTGGGAACGGCCGCACGAGTTCAGCCGCGTCTTCAGCGCCATCGGGACGTTCGTGGATTTGCGCGGCGGCGCGCGCTACCCCACGCTCATCCGCAAGTTCGAGCCGAAGCCCATCCGCGTTTTTCTGCAGGACGGCACGAACGACAACAACAAATACGGCGGCGACTGGTGGATGGCCAATCAAACCATGGAACGCGCGCTGGAATTTTCCGGTTACGAGGTCAATCACGTCTGGGGCGACGGCGCACACAACGGCAAGCAGGCCGCCGCCATTTTTCCGGACGCGATGCGCTGGCTGTGGCACGGCTGGCCGGAGCCGGTGAAAGGTTCGCCGACCAAAAACGACACGCTCGCGAGCATCCTCATCCCCGGCGAAGACTGGCAGCTCATCGCGCAGGGTTACCGCTACACCGAAGGCCCGGCCGTCAACGCCAGCGGCGAAGTTTTTTTCAACGACATTCCCAACAGCAAGACCTACAAGATCGGCCTCGACGGAAATGTCAGCGTGTATCTCGCCGATTCCAGCCGCGCCATCGGCCAGGCGTTCGGCCCGGACGGACGGCTCTACTCCAACGCCAGCCGCCAGTCGCAAATTCTCGCCTATGGCACCAACGCCAGCGCCAGCGTCATCACCGAGGGCATTTACGGCAACGACATCGCCGTCGCGCACAACGGCAACATCTACATCACCGCCCTGCCGCCGAACAATCGCAACGCCGCCAGCCGCGTCTGGCTTGTCAAAACCAACGGCGAGAAAAAAATCGTTGATTCCACCGGCCTGCGGCTCGCCAACGGCGTCGCGCTCTCGCCCGACCAGTCGTTGCTTTACGTGGACGACACCCGGTCGCACTGGGTTTATAGTTACGTCATCCTGCCCGACGGCACGCTCACCGACAAACAGCGTTACTACTGGCTGCAAGTGCGCGACACGGATGACGACAGCGGCGCGGACGGAATGCGCGTTGACCGCGACGGCCGCCTTTACGTCGCCACGCGCATGGGCATTCAGGTGTGCGACCAGGCCGGCCGCGTGCAATGTATCCTGCCCACGCCCAACGGACGCGTCGCCAACCTGTGTTTCGGCGGAGCCAAGTTCGACACGCTCTTCGCCACCTGCGGCGACAAAGTTTTCAAACGCAAACTCAACGTCACCGGCGCGAACGCCTGGGATGTTCCCAACAAACCCGCGCCGCCGCGATTGTAACGGCACGCCGGCAGACCGCCGCATTGCCAATAAATTATTTTGCCGGGCAGACGCCACGGTTAATTTTCCGCTCTATGATTGCCCGCCGCCGCCGTTCGGATAAATTGGGCGCGTGAAATCCAAAGGCACAGTTTATCTCGTCGGCGCCGGGCCGGGCGACGCGGGCTTGCTCACGTTGCGCGGCGCGGAACTGCTCCGGCGCGCGGACGTGGTCGTTTATGACCTGCTCGTGAATCCGGTTTTGCTCCGGCTCGCGCGCGCGGAGGCGGAAATCATTTCGCGCGGCAAGCGCACAGATTTTTCGCAGGAACAAATCAACGACCTGATCGTCAAAAAAGCGCGCGAAGGAAAAACTGTCGTGCGGCTCAAGGGCGGCGATCCTTACATTTTTGGTCGCGGCGCGGAAGAAGCCGAGGCACTCGCGGCGGCGAAAATCCAATTTGAAGTCGTGCCGGGCGTTTCGTCCATCGTCGCCGCGCCGAATTACGCCGGTATTCCGCTCACGCACCGCGACCATTGCTCCAGCTTCACCGTTTTCACCGCCCACGAAAATCCGGCGGACGAAAAAATAAATCTGCGCCACGAACAGATCGCCAAAATTCCCGGCACAAAAGTCGTGCTCATGGGCACGGAAAATCTCGGTGACTGGACGAAATCGCTCGTCGCGCACGGAATGCCGCCCGAAACGCCGGTCGCCATCGTCCAATGGGGCACGCTCGGAAAACAGAAATCCGTCGCCGGCACGCTCGCGACAATCGCGAAACTCGCGGCGGCGGAAAAAATCTCGCCACCCGCGCTGACCGTCATCGGCGACGTCGTGAAATTGCGCGGGAAATTAAACTGGGCGGAAAATCGCCCGCTATTCGGAAAACGTATTGTCCTCACGCGCTCGCGCGGACAGATGGCGAAATTTTCGCAAAAACTTTCCGAACTCGGCGCGGACGTTCTGGAAATTCCGGCGGTCAAAGGCATTGACCCGGCAAACAAACAGAACTTCATTGACGCTTTGCTCGCGCTGAATTCCTACGACTGGCTGGTCTTCACGAGCGTGAACGGCGTGGCGACTTTTTTTGAGTTTTTTTTCCGGCGCTTTCACGATTTGCGCGACATCGGCGGCGCGAAAATCGCCGCCGTCGGCCCCGCGACCGCCGCGAAACTGCGCGAACTGCATCTACAGGTGGACCTGGTGCCGGACGAATTTATCGGGCGCAAAATCGCCGAGGAATTTGCAGAACACGGCAGCATTGAAAATTCAAAAATCTGCCTGCTGCGCGCGGAAAATGCGAACCGCGAACTGCCGGACGCGCTCGAAGAAATGGGCGCGATCGTGGACGACATCGGCCTTTACCAAACCGTCGCCGAGACCGGTGATTTTTTTGGCGCGGCGGAAAATTTCCTGGCGCACGGCGCGGACTGGGTCACGTTCACGAGCGGCACAACGGTGGAATTTTTCCATGCGCGGTTTGATCTGCCGAAGCTGCTGAAAAAATTTCCGCAGATGAAACTCGCGGCCATCGGCCCCGAAACGAGCAAGGCCATCCGCGCCTTAAAACTTGAGCCGGCGCTCGAAGCGAAGACGCACACGACGGAAGGCTTGATCGCGGCGCTGCTCAAATCGTAGGACAGGCGTCGCGCCTGTCATTTTTGTTCCGCTTGAACGGGAATTTGATTTGAGACAGGCGCGACGCCTGTCCTACTTTTTTGCGATTCAAATGCGCTTTGTTTTGGGCTAATGTTTTATACATTCAAATCAAGCGCAAAACATGAATCGTATTCCTTCTCTCGTCCTGGCAGTTTTACTTTGCCTCGTTGCAAAACCACTCCGCGCCGCCGAAACAATTTCTCTCGACGGTGAATGGCGATTCGCACTCGACCGTGCGGACATGGGTGTGAATGAAAAATGGTTTGCGCGCGATTTGGCAGATAAAATTCTATTGCCCGGCATTCTTCAGGCGCAAGGCTACGGCGACGACATCAGCACAGACACGCCGTGGGTGCTGACGCTCGGCGATGCGTGGTGGAAAATCCAGCCCGCGAGTTTGCGCGAACATTTTTCGCAGCCGGGCCATGTGGAAGTGCCGTTTCTTTCGCAGCCGCCGAAACATTATCTCGGCGCGGCGTGGTATCAGCGCGACTTTGACGTTCCGACGAACTGGAGCGGCAAACATTTCACGCTGTTTCTGGAACGCGCACACTGGCAGAGCAAAGTCTGGATTGACGACCAGGAATTTCCCGCGAACGACAGCCTCGTCGCGCCGCACATCACCGACCTCGGCGTGCTGACGCCGGGCAAACATCGTTTGAGCGTCCGCGTGGACAATCGCCTGCAACTTCCGGCCGCCGGCCATTTGGTTGATTCGCACAGCATCTCGGACGGGCTGGGCGCGGCGTGGAACGGCATCGTGGGGAAAATTGAATTGCGCGCGACGCCGCCAGTGTGGATTGATGATGTGCAAGTTTTTACACTAGGAACACAAGGCGTCGTTCATGTCATTGTCCACATCGGTAACATAACCGGCAAAACCGGAAATGGTTTCCTTTCAGTTTGTTCTTCAGGCCCGTTCCCAATAATTAAGAACAGTTCAGTAAAATGGGAGAAATCAAAATACGCAATGTTCCCAATAAATACTTTTGAATTCGCACCTCCAAAGCCTTTTACCAATGTAATTAGTATGTCGGAACCAAGTCATTTTGTGAAATGGGAAACGAACGGTGGAACTGCGGAATTTACTTTTATAAAAAGCGCTGAAGACACAAAATTTTGGGATGAGTTTCATCCTTCATTGCTATACGAGACTCTGTATTTATCCATAAATAATACCCAGACAACTGGCACCAACGACCTTGACCATTTACCTGTTGTAACAAAAGGATTCGGTTACGGATTTCGCCAAATCACCGCGCAGGACAAAGACATTTTAATCAACGGCCGCCCCGTCAACCTGCGGCTCACGCATGACGGCGGCGAATTCCCGCTCACGGGTTATCCGGCGATGGATGTCGCGTCGTGGAAAAAAATCATCCAGACCTGCAAGGATTATGGCTTGAACGGAATGCGTTTCCATTCGTGGTGTCCGCCGGAAGCCGCGTTTGAAGCCGCCGATGAACTCGGTTTTTATCTCCAGCCCGAATGCGGCCTGTGGGCGGATTTCGGCAGCCCGCAAATGAAACAATGGTTGAACGACGAAACCGCGCGACTCCTCAAAGCCTACGGCAATCATCCGTCGTTCATTTTGCTTTCGCCGAGCAACGAGCCGCGCAATTACTCGCGCTTCACACCGCAATGGGCCGCGGACAATTACGCAAAAGACCCGCGCCGACTTTATTCCGCCGGCACCGGATGGTCTGACCCGTCGCAGGTCAACGGCGGCGCGCAGTACGCCTCGCTCGTCCGTTTTGGCGGCGGCGATTTGCGCAACACATCCGGCTGGTTTGGCGGCGATTACGGTGCCGCGCTTCAGGATGTCCACATTCCCGTCCTCGCGCACGAAGTCGGCCAGTGGTGCGCGTATCCCGATTTTGACGTGATGAAAAAGTTCACGGGTTATTTGCAGCCGGGCAACTACGACATTTTCAAATACATCGCGGAACACAACGCCGTGCTGGATGAGGACAAAGATTTCGCGTGGGCGTCGGGACGTTTTCAACTCGAATGTTACAAGGAAGAAATCGAGGCGAATCTGCGCACGCCCGGCCTTTCCGGTTTTCAACTGCTCGACCTGCATGATTATCTCGGCCAAGGCACCGCGCTCATCGGCGTCGTGGATGCGTTTTGGGAGCCGAAAAGTTATGTGACGGCGGAAGAGTTCAGAAAATTTTGTGGCCCGGTTGTTCCGCTGGCGCGGCTTGAACATCGCATTTACACCAGCGATCAAACTCTTGAATCGGATGTGGAAATTTACAATTTCGGTGAAAAGCCAATCACCGCCGCAAGACCACAATGGTGGATTATGGATTCTGCTGGCAAACTAATCACCAACGGATGGTGGGAAGCGCGCGATATTCCGCTTGGCAAAAATATTCCGCTTGGCAAAATTTCCGTGGATGTTTCCAAGTTCACCGCGCCCGCCGCCTACACGCTCATTGTTTCAGCATACCAAGGTGACAATCATACAACTTCTTTTGCTACTCCAAAAGCAACCACACTTTTTGAGAACGACTGGAACTTCTGGCTCTATCCCGCGCAAGTGGACACGAACACGCCGTCCGACGTTTTGGTGACGCGCAATTGGAGCGAAGCCGCGACGCGCCTTGCCGCCGGCGGTAAAGTGCTTTTCATGCCGGGTAACGCCGATCTTGATCCCGCGAAATGTCCGCCGATGCGCAACGTCCCCGTTTTTTGGAACATCCAGATGACCGTGCGGCCGCCGGCGAACCGGTCCGCGAGATTTGATGCCATGCTCGGTTTGCTCTGCGACACGAATTCCCCCGCCCTCGCAGAATTTCCGACGGACAAAAACTGCGACTGGCAGTGGACACAGATCATCAACGGCGTCCGCTCGGTGAATCTCACCGCCGCGCCGCGCGAACTGCGCCCGATTGTCTGGGCGATTGACGACTGGAACCGCAACTGGAAGCTCGGCGTGATTTTTGAGTGCAACGTCAGCGCGGGAAAATTATTGGTGTCGGCCATCAATCTGGACAGCGAGCGCGGCGGTTCGGAATTGAAACAACTGCGTCGTTCGCTTTTGGATTACATGGGCGGCGAAAAATTTCATCCCGCGGCCACGCTCACGCCGGAGCAAGCTCGCGGCCTGTGGGCGCGCAGCATTTCGAACACGAACGAACCGGCGCGCGTTTTCGACCCGGATTTGAACGACGGCAGCACTCCGCAAGCGCAGCCAAAACGTTGAACGGATTGGTTCAAAGTTTGCCAGCCATCGCGTGGCCGGCAATCCAGCCGGTCGTCCATGCCGCTTGAAAATTAAAGCCGCCCGTCACGCCGTCAACGTCCAGCAGCTCGCCCGCGAAAAAAAGTCCGGGGCAGATTTTGCTTTCCATCGTCTTGAAGTCCACTTCGCCCAGCTTCACGCCGCCGCAGGTCACAAATTCGTCCTTGTTCAAACTTTTTCCGGTCACGGAAAATTCCGTGCGCGTGAGTTGCTGCGCGAGCGCGTGCGCCTGCGAGCGCGTGAGCGCCGACCAGCGCGTGTCGCGCGCGATGCCCGCCGCGAGGACAAGCTGCTCCCACAAACGCGCGGTCAGCGGAAACAGCGGCACGTTCACCAGCAGTTTTGCGCCGGCGGATTCGCGGCGTGCTTGAAATTCTGCGGCAATCTTTTCCGCCGAAAATTCCGGCAGCCAGTTCACGAACAGCGGAAATTTGTAATCCAAATCGTGCAGCGCCCGCGCGCCCCACGCGGACATCTTCAAAATCGCCGGGCCGCTCAAGCCCCAGTGCGTCACGAGCAGCGGCCCGCGCTCGCGCAGTTGTGCGGCGGGAACGGAAATTTCCGCAAGCTCCAGCGAAACGCCCGCGAGCAAGCGCAGCCACGGCGATTCGATCTGAAACGTGAACAGCGACGGCACGGGCGCGACGAGCGTGTGGCCGAGCGACACCGCCAGTTGCCCCGCCGCCGCCGCGCGACAGCCGCCGGTTGCGAGCAGTAATTTGCCGCAGGAAACTTTTTCTTCGCCGGACAGTTGCAATTGAAAACCGCCGCCCGTTTTTTTGGCGACAGATTCCACCGCACAATTCAACCGCATCTTGACGCCGGCTTTTTCCGCCGCGTCGAAAAGGCAGTTCACAATCGTCTGCGACGCGTCGGTGGTCGGAAACATTCGTCCGTCGCTTTCCGTTTTCAATTTTCCGCCGCGCGACTCGAACCACGCCACGGTGTCGCGCGCGGAAAATTTTGAGAACGGCGAAAGCAACGCTTTTTCGCCGCGCGGATAGCGGGTGGAAAATTCGCTCGGGTCGAAGCAGGCGTGCGTCACGTTGCAGCGGCCGCCGCCGGAGATGCGCACCTTGTCGAGGAAGCGCGCGCTTTTTTCCAGCACGGTCACGTCCGCGCCGTTTTTCGCCGCCGCGATGGCGGCAAAAAATCCCGCCGCGCCGCCGCCGACCACAATGATTTTGTTCGCCATTTTTTAACGGCGAAAAATGCCGTCCGTCACGCCGTAGGCGGTTGCGTAACTTACGAAAATTACCGCGCCGCCCGCCACGCCCATGAGAATCGCCGTGAAAAAATCACTGCGCCGGAATTTTTTCACGAGCAGCGCAAAGCCGGCGGCGATGAACAATTCGCCGACGATGATGTAATACGGCGTGCCTGAAATCATCCGGCAGCCGCTGTATTTCCACCAGTGGATTCGCTGCGCCATTTCCTCGTAATACGGGATGTTGACCGTGCCGAGCAAGCCGATGACGGCGAGGCCGAACGGGCCGAGGTGTTCCTGCAGGCGCAGGCCGAGGTAGCCGAATTGCACGGCGACGATCTGCCACGCGAAGGGCATCCACACCGGCGAACGCCAGAGCATCGGCCCGCCGCCGACGGAATAATCCAGCGTGCGCGTGAAATCCACCAGCCACGCGTCCGCCGCAAGTTCGGCGAAACCGGCGACCAGCCCGAAAATCAAAAATTTCGCGAGCAGCGCGTCGCGGTGCAGCAAAATGAAAATGATCAGCAGCGCGTTGTCGAACAGGTTCAGCGCGAGGCCGGTGCGCCAGTTCGACCACGGCGCGAGCACGAGCAGCGCGACGGCGGCGACGTTGATGACGATGGTCGCGATCACGATGCGCAGCCGTTTCGGCTCCAACGGATCAATGGACAGGCTGGAGATCGGTTTGAGTTTCAGCATGTGAAAAATAATTAGCAAAACGGCGGCGATTAGTCACACCCGGATTTTCCAGGCTCGCGGCGCGCGAATTTTTCGGGCAACCTCGGCGCGTGACCGACGAACCTGTTTCCAATCCGCCGCACAAACGCCGCGTGCGTTATCGCGGCAACAATCCGCGCCGATTCGAGGACAAATACAAGGAACGCGCCAACGATCCCGAAACGATTGCGAAAGTTATTGCTTCCGGCAAGACACCCGTTGGCACGCATCGCCCGATCATGGTCGCGGAAATTTTAGCCGCGCTCGCGCCCATGCCCGGCGAAACCGCCGTGGACTGCACGCTCGGTTACGGCGGCCACGCGCAGGAAATTCTCGCAAAGATTTCGCCCGGCGGAAAACTGCTCGGCCTCGACGCCGATCCGGTTGAACTGCCAAAAACCGAAGCGCGTTTGCGCGCGATGGGTTTTGACGAAACGGTTTTCACCGCACACCGCAGCAACTTTGCCGGCCTGCCGCAGATTCTCGCGGCGAATGAAATTGCCGGCGCCGATTTGATTCTCGCCGACCTCGGTGTTTCCTCGATGCAGATTGACGACCCGGCGCGCGGCTTTTCCGTGAAGCTCGACGGCCCGCTCGACATGCGGATGAACCCGCAGCGCGGCCAGCCGGCGTCTGCGCTGCTGCAAAAAATAAAACCTGCCGCGCTCGCGGAACTGCTCGTGGAAAATTCCGACGAACCGAACGCCGCGCAACTCGCGCCCATGCTCGCGGGAAAAAATTTTTCCACCACGCGGCAATTGTCCGACGCGATCCGCGCCGCGCTGCCGCGTCCGGGCCGCGACGATTCCGACCTGGCCGTGCGCCGCGTGTTTCAGGCGTTGCGCATCGCGGTCAATGACGAATTTTCCGCGCTGGAAACTTTTTTGCGCCATCTGCCCGCGTGCCTGAAACCCGGCGGGCGCGCGGCGATTTTGACCTTTCACTCCGGCGAAGATCGGCGCGTCAAAAAGGCTTTTGCCGACGGACAGCGCGCGGGAATTTATTCTGAAATTGCCGGCGAAGTCATCCGGCCAACACCCGAGGAACGAAATTCAAACCCGCGTTCCGCGCCCGCGAAACTGCGTTGGGCGCGGCGCGCGGCTTGATTCACGCCGCTCATGCCGCGCCGAAACGGGAGCGTCCCGCGCGAACGTGTCCCCCCAAAAATAGCTGCAAGCCGGCGCGGACATTTCTCTTGAACGGAACGACGGCCAAGTTATGTTCCTTTTTACAGGGGAAATTCGTTTTAACTTATGCCGACTCTTGAAAAAAATTTGGACAGCGCGGTCATTGCGTGGCCGGACGCTCTGCGGCACAAGGCGGTTGCTCCCGGCGACGTCATCGCCTCGCTTGAAAAACATATCCTCGTGGACGGTTTCAAGATCGTCATTGACCTCGAACGCAGCCACGGCTCGCGCCTCGTGGACGCGGCGAACGGCAAGGAGCTGGTTGACCTCTACAGCTTTTACGCGTCCACGCCCATTGGCTACAACCATCCGTATCTCGACCGGCCCGAAGTCGAAGCCGAGCTGCTCGCCGCCGCGAAAATCAAAGTGGCGAATGCGGACATGTATTCGGTTTTTTACGCGGAGTTCGTGGAAACATTCGCCCGCGTGATGCCGTTGAAACCACTCGAAAGATTTTTCTTTATCGAAGGCGGCGCGGCGGCGGTGGAAAATGCGCTCAAGGCCGCGATGGATTGGAAAGTTAGGAAAAATCTCGCCGCCGGCCACGGCGAACGCGGCACGGAAATTTTGCATTTTGAAAGCGCGTTCCACGGGCGCAGCGGCTACACAATGAGTTTGACGAACACCGACCCCAAAAAAGTCGCCTACTTCGCCAAGTTCCCGTGGCCGCGCGTCAGCACACCGTTCATTGATTTTTCCCTGCCCGAACCGCAGCGCACGGAAAACGTCGTGGCGAAGGAAAACATTTCCGAGCAGCAAATCCGCGACATCATCGCGCACAAGGGCGTGGATCTCGCGGCCATCATCATCGAACCGATCCAAGGCGAAGGCGGCGACCATCATTTTCGCAAAGAATGGTTTCAGACGCTGCGGAAAATTTGCGGCGAATACGACATCCTGCTGATTTTCGACGAAGTGCAAACCGGCATGGGCCTCACCGGCAAAGGCTGGTGCTGCGAACATTTCGGCGTGCTGCCGGACATTCTTTGCTTCGGCAAAAAAGCGCAGGTCTGCGGCATCATGGCCGGCCCGCGCCTCGACGAAGTGAAGGACAATGTGTTCCGCATGCCGAGCCGCATCAACTCGACTTGGGGCGGCAATTTCACCGATTACGTCCGCTCCAAACATTTTCTCAAAATTATTGAGCAGGAAAAACTCTTGGAAAACGCGCGCGTCAAAGGCGCTTATTTCACCGCTGAATTGTCCGCGATGGCGAAACGTCACGGCACGATTCACGCCGTGCGCGGACGCGGCCTGATGATGGCCTTCGACCTGCCGACCGGCGCGATGCGCGATGCGTTCTGGAAAAAATCCTACGAGCTCGGCCTGCTCGTCGTGCGTTGCGGCGAGCGCTCCATCCGCCTGCGCCCGGTGCTCGACGTGAAGGACGAGGCGATTGAGGCCGCGCTGAAAATCATGGACGGCGAATGCCGGCAGCTCGCCAAGTGAACGGGAATTATTTTTAATTTCATGGCGAAAAAAAATCCAAATTCCACCGCCGCGCTGTTCCAGCGGCTTGGTCTGCGCGAAAACAATCCCGGCGTGTTCAACGGCGCATGGAGCGGCGGCGGAAAAATTCTTCGCAGCATTTCGCCGATTGACGGAAAACTGCTCGCCACCGTTCGCCTTGCTTCGGCGGCAGAATACCAACAGACCGTTCGCGCGGCGGAAAAAGCGTTTGCGAGCTGGCGCATTTTGCCCGCCCCCCGACGCGGCGAAATCATTCGCCAGCTTGGCAACGCCCTGCGCGCGGCGAAAAAAGATTTGGGCAGATTGGTCTCGCTCGAAGCCGGAAAAATTCTTGCCGAGGGCGAAGGCGAAGTTCAGGAGATGGTGGACATCTGCGATTTTGCGACCGGCCTGTCCCGCCAGCTTTACGGCCTGACCATCGCGTCCGAGCGCCCGCAGCATCGGATGATGGAGCACTGGCATCCGCTCGGCGTCGTCGGCGTCATCAGCGCGTTCAATTTTCCCGTCGCCGTCTGGAGCTGGAACAGCGCGCTCGCCGCCGTCTGCGGCAACGCGACCGTTTGGAAACCGTCCGAACTCACGCCGCTCACCGCCATCGCCACGATCCGCCTCGCGGAAAAAATTTGCCGGGCAAACAAAATTGATCCCGCAATTTTCAGTCTCGTCTGCGGCGACCACGGCATCGGCGAAAAAATGTCCGCCGACCGCCGCGTGCCGCTCGTGTCCGCGACCGGCTCGACCCGTATGGGCAAAAAAGTCGCCGAGGCCGTCAGCCAGCGGCTCGGCAAAAGTTTGCTCGAACTCGGCGGCAACAACGCCATCATCGTCGCACCCAGCGCGAATCTCGATCTCGCCGCGCGCGCGATTGTTTTCGGCGCGGTCGGCACCGCCGGCCAGCGCTGCACTTCCACGCGCCGTGTGTTCGCTCACGAAACCATTTTGCCGCAGCTCACGCAGCGGCTCGTCGCCGCTTATTCGCAGATTCCCATCGGCAATCCGCTCGAGCCGGGCGTTTTGATGGGGCCACTGATTCACGAAAAGGCCGTGGTTGCGATGCAGAATGCGATTAAGGAATTGCAACGCGCGGGCGGAAAAATCATTTGCGGCGGCGAAAAATTGCGGGGCGATAAATTTCCCGGCGGACGCTACGTGCGCCCGTGCCTCGCCACTACGCGCGGCGATTTCAAAATCATCCACGAGGAAACCTTCGCGCCGATTTTGTATTTGATTCCGTATAAAAACCTCGCCGACGCCATTGCGCAAAACAACGCCGTGCCGCAGGGTTTGAGTTCCGCGATTTTCACGAATGACGTGCGCGAGGCCGAGCAGTTTGTGTCCGCGACCGGCAGCGACTGCGGCATCGCCAACGTCAACATCGGCACGAGCGGCGCGGAGATCGGCGGCGCGTTCGGCGGCGAGAAGGACACCGGCGGCGGACGCGAAAGCGGCAGCGACAGTTGGAAGGCTTATATGCGCCGTCAGACCGTCACCGTGAATTATTCCAGTGAACTGCCGCTCGCGCAGGGCATCCAATTTGGCTGAAAATGCCGTTTGCAAATTTGTCGTCCCGATGAAAAATTAAACCCGGAGAAAATTATGAAGACTGAAACCGCGCCCTACGATCCGAAAAAATTCGACTGGCCGCTGGCGTATCCCGCCGAGGAACTGCTGGCCGGCCACGTCAAAACTTTCCTCGAAAAAAATTCCTTCACGCGGAAATTGTCCGCGCGGATGCGCGACGAAAGCGGGACGGATTTTTTTGAGTGGATTGATCATCTCGTGCTGCCGCCGGAAAATGAATTCGCGCTGCGCGAAGTCGGTTTTGCGAACGATGAAGTCGAGGCGCTGCCCGGCGACCTGGTTTTGCACCATCCGCGCGCCACGCTGCCGCGTGTGATTTTGCGCGAGGGCAAAAATAATTTCACCATCGCGCTGCGCCCGGAATTTGTCGCTGACTTCATCGCGCGGCAAAATCTGGCGGCTGAAATCGAGGGCGAGCCGCTCTCGCAATTACGCCGCGCCGTCGTGAACGAGGAAAATGAAACGCGCGTCGAGGCCGTGGAACGCCGCGCCTATCGCGGATTTCTGACTGCGCCGCTGAAAACGGGCGAACTCGCCGCCATTTTGAAGGCCAAGGAAATCTGGCAGACGCGCCGGCGTTTTTTTGCGAACGACGCCGACGGCGTCGCGCTCGCGAAAAAATTGCTCGCGCAAAGTTTGTCGCTCGTTGGCCGCGACCAGACCTGCCAGATTTTTTTCGAGGCCGAACGCGCGTATTGGGAAAACCGCAACCGCGCCGCGCGCATCCAGAAATTCCGCCAGGACCAGCTCGGCCTCGGCTGGGGCAACCACGACCATCACACGTTCCGCAGTTCGCGCGAGCATTTTGTTGACCTCACGGATTTTCTCCTCGCGCTCGGTTTTGAAAAACGCGAGCGCTATTACGCCGGCGCGGAAGCAGGCTGGGGCGCGCAGATTTCGGAGCAATCGCTCGTGGGCATCACGGTTTTTGCCGATGTGGACTTGATGCCCGACGAAACGCAACTGGATTTTTCCAGCCATCGCCTTCCGCCCGCGCCCAAGCTCGGCACGGTCGGATTATGGGTCGGTTTGCACGGCGAAAGTTTTCTTGGCGCGGGCATGCACCATCTCGAAGCGCGTTTTGATTATGCGCTGCTGCGCGAGCAGTTGAAGGCGGCGGGCATCAACACGATGAACCCGTTTTCCAATTTTGAATTTCTGAAACAGGCGTTCACCGAGGGCGAACGCTGGACGGTGGACCGCGCACGCGCGGAAAAATTGCTGGCCGCGAAGCTGATCACGCCGGAGCAGTTTGAAAAATTTGTGAAGGAAGGCGCGCTCGGCAGCCACTTGGAAAATCTCCAGCGGCACGGCGGTTTCAAGGGTTTCAACCAGAAATCCGTCAGCGTCGTCATTTCCGCGACCGATCCGCGCCGCGAACATTTCGCCGCCGCGTAACCGGCGCTGGAAAACATTGCGCAGCGTGGCTGGACGATTTATTTTTGGCGGCAGCAACGCGCAGAGCAAATTAAGACCCGAAAACTATGAGCCGAAAAGTGACGATCCAGTGGTTGAGCGAGCCGGAGGCGCATGACTATCCGGCGGCGGCTTCCTATTTGAGCCTGTTGCACGATCCAAAGACGGTGGCCGGCATGGTAAAAAAATTGAAGGGCGCGGCGGTGCTTGAATTCAAGTCCAAGGATGTTTTTCGCGCGTCGGGGCTGTCGCTGCTGGGGGTCAGCAATTCCCATGTGGAGAAAGACCGGCGGAAAATTGCCGCCGGGCAAAAACTCTCGCCGCTCCTGCTTGTCCGCGATCCCGCCAACAAAAAGGTCGTCATCGCCGACGGCTACCACCGGCTGTGCGCGACGTATTCGCTGGATGAGGACGCCGTCATCCCCTGCAAGATTGTCTGACGCCGTCAGGGCTGGTTCACGGAAATTCCCAGCACGTCGGCCACGGCGCGCTCGCGGCCATCGGTCGGTTCGTTAAGGATTTTCATTTCGCCCGTGGCCGCGTCGCGCACGGCCAGCACGGAACTGCCGCCGCCATCGAGGTTAACCGCGTCGTGGCAGCCGAGCCGCAGCATCTCTGCGGCAAGCTCGTCGTAATTCATGCCAATCGCGATGCCGGGTTTACGACCGTCCACGATCATGACAATGAGCCGGGTCTTGGCCGCGTTCAAACCCACGACCGTGCGCGGGTGGCGGATTTTGTTCAGGTGCGCGACCGCCGCGCCGTCCTGCACCAGCATCACATTGCCGCCGACGACTTCGTAATCATCCGCCGCCGGGCGAAGCAGCGTTTCAATCCCCACCGTGCCGTTCGTGTAAACCACCAAGGATGGCCGCGCGTTCGTGCCGATGGACCAGGTTTTGCCGTCCGTCATCGCCGGGCCTTCGGTGTAGGCCCACTGCTCGGCGCGAAACGCGGCGTTCGTCCCCTCGCCGTCATTCACGCCGCGCGCGATGAAAAAATCGCCGTTGATGACCAGATCAAATTTCTCGCGGTCGGCGATTTTCGTCGGCAGCATCAACGTCGTTTCCCATTTGCCCGCGCCGTCCGGGTCCGGGCCGCCGGGCGCAACGCGCAGGTGCAGCTTCGGATTCGTCAGATCAACTTCCGCGACAAACAAACGCGTGGGCGGATTCGTGCGCGTCTCGGAGTGGATGAAAATTCCCGGCCACGGCTCGTTCGTCGCGGAGATTTGCGCGCGCACGGGCGCAACAAAATTCAGCAGTGCGAAGACCAACAGCGGATGAACGGCAAATCTCATGGCGACATATTCCAGCAACCACCGATTTTTTCAACTCCTCAAATTTCCTTCAGCAGCGCGGCCACGTCCAGCGCGCGGGTGAACATCGCGAGTTCGCCGGCGGGCGAGCGCGGCCATTGTTCCCTGGGCCGGTCCCAATACAGTTCCACCCCGTTCGCGTCCGGGTCGCGCAGATAGAGCGCCTCGCTCACGCCGTGATCCGCCGCGCCGTCGAGTTCCACGCCCGCCCGGACCAGCCGGCGCAACGCGTCCGCCAGCGCCGCGCGCGTCGGATACAAGATCGCCAGATGAAACAGCCCCGTGCTGTGCGGCGGCGGCGGCGAACCGCCCGCGCTCTCCCAGGTGTTCAGCCCGATGTGATGATGATAACCGCCCGCCGAGACGAACGCCGCCTGCGTGCCGAACCGCTGCTGCAATTCAAAGCCCAGCACGCCGCAATAAAATTTCAGCGCGCGTTCGAGGTCGGCCACCTTGAGGTGGACGTGGCCGAGGCGGACGGCGGGGTCAATGGGCTTGGGCGACAGGTTGGCACTCATGGCGGGAGGATAACGCAAAGGCCGCCCGAATGCGACTGGCGACCGCAAAATTTAATTGCCTTTGCGCCTCACCGTGGTTAGATAGGCCGCGAAAGTTCAAGACAATACCTGTTAGGCCTATCTAGCGATTATGTCACAAGAGCAGCGTCAGATTCCTTTGAGACTTGCCAGCGGCGAGCAGAAGCACGCGGCGGCTGTCGGCAACAACGCGGCATGGTTTTGCATTTGCGGCAGAGTGCTTCCGTTGCTCGGACGTTCCGGTGCAGTCAAGGGCGCGGCAGAGAATACACGGGTAGATTGTCCTGACTGTCATCGGCATTACTTCGTCGTGCCCGATGGCTACAACCAAGCAGCAGCGCGAGAAGTTATTGAGATTGCATGAGACGATACGTTTTGTTTCAAATTTGAGGTGAGACAAAATAGGCTTCATTGGGCGTCTTGAAGCGGCGGCGGTGAACCTCCTTTGAAAAAATAAAAAAATCCGCTTGACTTTTTGGCCCGGTTGATTTGAAATCGCCCCCAGAACAGGCAACGGATGAAGGTTTGCGCGCAAATTTTCCGGTTGGGCTGGGCACCGCATCAGCGGACGGCTTCCTCGCTATTTTCCCCACCCCCCAAACCGCGCGGGGCGCATTCTATACGACTGATGCGCCCCGCGCCAATTGGGACGCCCCCAAAACCACCGCGCCGCCCTGCGCCGCCGTCCAGCCGTCCAAACGCCTGACGCGGCACGGCAACGTCGGCGGCGGCACCCCAAAACGACGGTCGTTTCACCCGGACGAGATGCCGGCTGCCCGGCAAAAGCGCTTTTCCCGCCCGGACGAGACGGCGGTTGGCCGGTAAAACCGCTTTTATCACCCGGACGAGGCGGCGGCTGCCCAAAACGACAGTCGTCTTGACCGGAGGACGCGGCGGCAGGGTGGTAAAACCGCTTTTATACCCCGGAGGAGCTGGCGGTTGGCCGATAAAATTGCTTTTATCACCCGGACGAGACGGCGACAGGGTGAAACGACCGTCGTTTTGCCCGCCGCTCGCAGGTTTTCCGCAGATTCCGCAGTTTTCCCGCCGAACCTTCAACCATTAACCCTCAACCAACGACCAATCCTATGGCCTCAAATGCACTGCCTAATCCGATAGACGATCTATTCACCGTTGGCGAAGACATGGCCGACGGCTGCCACAATCATCAGGCCGCCATCGGCCTCAAACAGAACCTTGAAGTGGACGTGCGCGCCGATCTGGACGCCGCCGTCGCCGCGCAACAGGCCTACCAGACGGCCCTGACCGCGAAGACGGACTTGGGCACGGCCGTGACGGTGGCGGATTCCAACGGCAAGGCGTTCATCAGTTCCGCCCGCCGCGTGCTGGCCAACAACCTCGGCGAAAACTGGAACAATTCCTGGACGGCCACCGGTTTCCCCGACAATTCCACCGCCGTGCCGACGACGCAGGCCAAGCGCCAGGCGTTGCTGCTGTCGCTGAAGAATTATTTCGCCGCCAACCCCGCCTACGAAGTCAACACGCCCAAGCTCGTCGGCACCTCCGCGCTGGCGGGCACGCTGTTCGACGTGTCACCAGCGCGGAAGCCGATGCTGGAAGTCGCTTGCTCATGCGTAGAGAAGTGAAGTGCAGCGGTCTGAACCGGATGGAGTCAGGCAGATTTCCGCGTCGGCAGTCTGCGATATTTCAGCAGGATGAAATCCAGGCTTGCCGGTGCTGAAAGATCGCAGTCTGCTAACGCCTGCCCGTATTTTATTCTTTGTCTATATCACCGAGCGGAAGCTGGGACAGACCCAGCTCCTCGAGAAACTCGTTATGCTTACGGGTTGCGGCTTGGATTTTCTCTTCGATTTCAACCAGCTTGGCGTGCGTGTCGGCAAGGATGATTTCCTCCTCCGCCTTCGCCGTGCTAATGTAGCGGGAAATATTCAGGTTGAAACCCTCTTTCTCAATCTCCGCCATGTCCACGCGGCGGGCGTAGCGCTCGATGCTTTTTGGGCGCTGCTGGTAGGTCTCGACTATTTTATCAATGTGCTCTTCAAGCAGGACATTCTGCCGTTTCCCTTTTTCAAAATGTTCAGCGGCGTTGATGAACAGCACGTCGTCGGGCTTCTTGCACTTCTTGAGGACGAGGATGCAGACCGGAATTCCCGTGGAGTAAAACAGATTCGGCGGCAGGCCGATAACGGTGTCAATGTGGCCGTCTTTCAGTAGCTTCGTGCGAATCTTTTCCTCTGCACCACCGCGAAAGAGCACGCCGTGCGGCAGGATGATTGCCATGACGCCCTGATCTTTCAGGAAGTGAAAACCATGCAGCAGAAAGGCAAAATCGGCGGCGGATTTCGGCGCGAGTCCGTGATTCTTGAAACGCACATCATCGCTCATGTCGTCCTTTGGCTCCCAACGGTAGCTGAATGGCGGATTGGCGACGACGGCGTCAAACTTCGGCATCTTCGCGGGATTGGTTTCGCGCAAAAAATCCCAATCGTTCGTGAGCGTGTCGCCGTGATAAATCTCAAACTCCGTGTCCTTCACGCCGTGCAACAGCATGTTCATCCGCGCAAGGTTGTAAGTCGTGATGTTCTTTTCCTGACCGTAGATTTTGCCGATGGTGCCGCCTAATTCCTTCAATTGTTTGCGGACATTGAGCAGCAACGAACCGGAGCCGCAGGCGAAATCAAACACGCTGCCGAGCTGCTTCACCGGTCCGGTCTTGGGTTCCTGGCGGTCCAATGTGACGATGCGCGAAAGAATCGTGGAAATCTGCTGCGGCGTGTAGAACTCGCCCGCCTTCTTGCCGGAACCGGCGGCGAACTGGCCGATCAAATATTCGTAGGCATCACCGAGCGCATCAATGTCGGTGGAAAATTCATTCAGCCCCTTGGCGATTTCCTTGATGATGTCGCACAGCTTCTTGTTTTTTTCCGCGTGCGTTTTGCCGAGCTTTTCCGAACCGAGATTGATTTCGGAAAAGAGTCCCTGAAACGTGCTCTCGAACGATTCGTTTTCAATGTATTTGAAACCGTCCCGCAAGGTTTCGAGCAGTTCACTGCTCTGGGATTTCGCCAGATTGGCGATGCTGGCGTCGCTCGGCATGGCTAGGGTCATTGTTCGTAGGCGCTCAGCCCGGAAATGTTGCGGCCGGCGGCCCGTTTCTTGAGCACGGGCACCAGGTCATCCATCAAGGCCAATTCCTTCACGCGGCGTTCGCGCCAGCCCAAGTCCAGCGGTTCCAGCAGCGCGGTGAGCTGTTCGCCGTCAAACACCATGCGCTGGAGAATGTTGTCCACAAACGGCTGGAGCCGGTCGGTGGTCAGGCCGTGTTTCTGTGCCACGGCGGCAAGTTCGGTGGCGAGGCGCTCGGCCTTGAACCGCTGGTAACCGTCGCGGATTTCATTTTCATCCAAGCCTTGTCCGGCCTGCAAGGTGCGGACGTAATCGGTGATGGTGTCGCGTTCGTCCAGAAACTTCGCATCGGCCTGAATCAGCCCGATGAGCTGGTCGCGGTTCATGCTGTGCTTGGTCGGAACCTTGGCCGAAAAATTGGCGAGCAGCTTGATGATGTAGTCGTAATCAATGTCGGCGGAGGCGAAGAGGACAAATTCAAAGTCGAGTTCCTCCACCACGGAATCCGGCTGGGTGTCGCCGCCTTTACCCTGCCGTTCCTTGAGTTCCTGCGCGGTCTGGAGATAGACGCCACGGAAAGCGTTGAGTTCGTCTTTGGGCAAAAGCTGTTCCACCTCGGCCTCGGTCTCGGGCGTGAGGTCGGTGTATTGGTCGAGCTGCGTCTTGAGGCGCTGGACTTCGCGGAATTTTTCGATGAACGCGGCGCGAGCGGCATCGCCTTTCAACGCGGGCACCGCTTCGGGCTTGGGTTCCAAGCCCTGCGATTCCATGAACTGATCCAATTTAGTGAGAGCGGTCTGTAGTTTCTTGACGACTTTATCTGCGGAATCCACGAGCCAGATTTCGCGGCCCTTGGTTCCAGTGCTGATGCCGGAGAACAGGGTGATGGCGGTATCAACGGCGTCCTGCTGCTGGCGGAAATCGAGAATCTGGCCGTGCGGCTTGGTGGCGTTGAGAATGCGGTTGGTGCGCGAGAACGCCTGAATGAGGCCGTGGTGCTTGAGCGTTTTGTCCACGTAAAGCGTGTTGAGATACTTCGAATCGGCCTTCCTCAAATCCTCATTTGAATATTGCTGGTTCTTGATGCGCTTCTGAACGTCCTGATAATACTTATCGAACTCGCCGATGGAGTGGTTCGTGCCGTAACGGTCGTTGTAGTCGGCGATGATGGCCTTGAGAGCGGCTTTCTTCTGGTCTGGTTCCTCGGTGTTGTCCTTCTTTTCCTGCTCCAAGTCTTCCTGAAGCTGCTTCACGTCGGGATTGCCATCGGCAGGTGGCGAGAAAACGCAGGCAACATTCAGCGGGACAAAATCGGGATCGGCCTTGCGCCGGTCGTCCTGAACTTCCTTGAAAAGGTTGTAATACTCGATGGCTTCATTGATGGAGCCGGTCGCAAATACGAGCTGAACAAATACAGTTTTGCGAACACGGTGACGCTGTCTTCGTCGGTTATTCGTTTGATAGCGAGTATAGACGAGAGTGGAGACAGACGCTGCGGCCGGGACACATGAAAAAACGGGCTGGTGTCGAAAGTGCGAGGGCTTAACGGCCAGGGCGTTCCTCGTGCGAGTAGGCTTTACGATGAGACAGCCTCGGTGGTTGCGGGCATGGGAAATCATGCGCTGGCTTGCCCCTGAAAGCAGGGATGTTGGCGCGCTAGAATGATTCCTGAAAATCCGCCAGTGGATGCCGCCGATAAAACGCCAAAGCTACTGTGGCGCGTGTCAAATTGAATGGATTCCTTGGCCGGTGGATCGGTGGGCGGGCGCGGAGCGCCCGCCCGCCGACCGCCGGCAAAGGCTCCTTGTAGAATTCCTATGCCCTGATGCGATTGCCATTTGGCAGGCAACACCGGGCGATTGCAGAAAAGATTTATGCGCGACGATCAACACCAATTTCTGACACTGCTGAACCAGTTGCCAGCCCGCCTCACGGCGGAGCAGGCGGCGTGGGTGTTGAACTGCCAGCCGCATGACATTCCGGCGCTAGTCTCCGCCAAGCTGATCAAGCCGCTGGGCAATCCGCCCGCCAACGGCATCAAGTTTTTTGCCACGGCAGATTTGCTGGAACAGGTCAAAGACCGTAACTGGCTGGTGCGTGTGTCGAGCACGATTTACCAACACTGGCACGCCAAGAACGCCCGCCAGAAAAACTCCGGCGAGCGTCCGGTAGAACTTGCGCCAATGGCCGGCTAGTTCCGGCTCGCCTCCGGCAGCAATACCGATAGCTGCGCCGGGGCGCTGCGCTTCGGCAATTCATATTCCTCCAGCGGGGGCAACACTACTTCCGCCTGCTTCGCATACGCCCGATGCACCGCTTCGCTTTTATGGCCCAAGGCTTGCATCGCAAACCGTTCGGGATAACCGGCGGCTTTGGC